>Ga0194133_10000033_pt1 | contig 259574 bp, 197 predicted proteins | sample TA2KigOf40mmetaG_FD_155448 | JGI IMG/M metagenome (GOLD analysis project Ga0194133, IMG submission 155448) | Freshwater microbial communities from Lake Tanganyika, Tanzania - TA2015055 Kigoma Offshore 40m | ecosystem: Environmental > Aquatic > Freshwater > Lake | place: Tanzania: Lake... | reverse complement strand
CGGGGCTCATCACGATGTTGCCCTTGCTCGCCGTGAGCTCGAAATCCTGCGACGGATTGCCAGGGTTGGCGTCGTTGACGAACACGTCGCCGATCGCCTGGATGTCGCCGTCGGCGGCGCTGAGCTTGATCGTGCCGTTCTTGGTGCGCAGGTCGTTGGCGATCAGACCGGCCGACGTGGTCGAGAGGAGGATCGAGCCGGTGCCGCCAGTGGCGACGTTGACCGCTTCGAGGAGCCCCTTGGCGGTCACGGTGATCGTGCCGTTGCCGGTGGTCTGGACGTCGGTGAGGCTGATCTCGTCGTCGTCGTTGAGCGTGATCGAGCCGCCGGCCTTGGCCGTCACGGTGTCGGTCCGCGTGGCGGCGGTGATCGTGCCCCCGGCGGTGAGGAGGAGATTGGCCGCCTGGAGCCGGGCTTGGCTCGAGATGTCGGTCGAGGCGGTGAGATTGATCGTGTCGCCGTCGGCCTTGACCACCGCGGCGCTGGTTACCGTGATCGCCCCGTCGGAGCTCGTGACATTGAGGTCGCCGACGCCGGTGACGCCGGCGGTGACGTTGCTGCCGATCGTCACCGCGCGGCCGGTGAGGTTGATGTCGCCCTTGTCGGTCGAGATCGGGCGGTTGATGTTGAGCACGTCGGCCGCCAGCGACAGGCTGCCGACGGTGTCGAGGTTGGAGTTGACGATCACCTGCCGGCCCGACTCGCTGGCGGTGAGCGACATCGCCGCCTGCGTGGAGGGCAGGGCGTTGATCGTCAGGTTGCCGCGCGTCTGGTCGACGAAGATCCCGATGTCGGCCTGCGGGTTGCTGTCGCTGCCGGCGAAGATGTTGTGCTGGGCGAAGTCGGCGGTCTTGACGTTGATCACGCCGCCGTCGGCGCCGGCGTTGAGCAGCGTGATGCTGCCGCCGCCGCTGATCGAGCCCGAGGGGCCGGTGAGGATGTTGCGCGGACTGACCGAGTTGACCTGGAGGTTGACATTGCCGGCGTTTTGGATGACGCCGTCGATGAGGATGTCGCCGCCGTTGCCGCCGAAGCCGTAGCTACCGTAGATGCTCGACGACGGCGGGATGCCGCTGCCGAGGCGGACGTCGGTCGTGCCGCTGACGCTGGCGCCGGGGAAGATATGAAAGTTGCCCTCGGAAACCCGCGACGAAAGGCCGCCGGTGATCGCGTTTTCGATCTGGACGAGTTTCGTCGCCCGGAAGTCGTTGGTGTAGCGCGGATTGAGCGTCGCCTGGACATAGACCTCCGAGGCGAGCAGGTTGTAGCCGCCGCCGCCGCGCGGAAGGTCGTAGGCCGGGGCTGCGGAGTTGTAGGTTTCGGCGGCGTTGCTGGTGATGAAGATCCGCGACGTGCCGACCGCGCGACTGAAGTCGACCTCGAGCGCCAACGGCATCGAGTCGCCGACATGGAGGACGAAGGTCGGGTCGACCGTCCCGGGCGCGCAGGTCACGCGCACTTTCGCGAGATAAAACGTCTCGAGCGTCGTGTCGCGAGTGTTCCAGTTGGTATCGACCGACCACGAGTTGACCAGCGACAGCGGTCCGACGACGTTGAATGCCGAGTTCGGATTGGGATTGCCCGCCGGATTGGTCTGGGGCGGGACCTGCGTTCCCCAGTTGAATCCCACGGGGCTGCCGAAGTTGCTCGGCGGACCGGAAATGCCCGTGCCGACGTTGGTCAGCGCACTGAACGACGTGTTGTAGTCGAATTGCAACTGGCCGACGATCGCCAGGTTGCGCATGTACATCGTCATCGTGTCGGTCGGATCAGCCGGATCGTCGAAGATCTCGAGGTTGTACTCGTAGCACTGCGTGCGCGGGATCGTCGGCGTCGCGGTGTGCGTGAACCCCTGGTACTGGAACACCAGCAGCCGGCGGTCCTCGAGGCTCTCGAGCGAACCGAGCCGCTCGCGAGTCCGCATCCGCCGCCCACGCACCAGGCGCGAGGCGGAGTCCCGACGGAACGAACGGCTGAAGATCCTGCCGAGCATCATGGCAACACTTTCGTGAAGGCGAGAGGAAACCGGATCACGGCCGGTCGGACCATGGACCGGTACTCAGAAACGCTCAGGGAACGGGACGCAGCATGGCGGGGGCGAATCGAACCGGGGAAGTGCCTGCAGGCAACTCTCGGGCAGACCGGGTGCAGCGATGGCGACGCGGGCGGGCCGTCGGCGCGCACTGCCCAACCGCGATCGAGTCGGTCCATCTGGAAGAAAGAATCGGTCCAGCGCCCCTGGTTCATGTAGAACGGTCGCGCCGGGAAAAAGTTCGCTCGCCCCTGCAACTTCTCTATAGGGAACCGCGCGTGCCGACGCAAGCTGTCGGCTCCGCCGCAAGAAGGGGAGCAAAACCGGGCTGTTTTGCCCCGTTTCCCCAGAGGTTCACTGCCCGCGGGGCGTCGCCGCTCCCCGTACGGCAGACGGAGCTGGCCGATCCACGGTTTCGATTCGCCCGCGTCCATGGCGTTGGCCCCGGTCGGAGCGCCGTCTGACCAGGCTCTGAGGGCGACCGCGGGAAACCCCCGCGGTGGCTCCCGGGTCGCCGGCGGCCGCCGCGGGCGGGGCGTGACCAGGGCCACGTCGTCCTACCAGCGCCCCTCGACGCCGAGCGACACGCCCTGCACGACCGTACCTCCGGTGAGGTCGATCGTGCCCGACACCGGCGAGACACCCGAGGCGATCGACTGGCCGGCGAGCTGGTTTGTCGGTTGGGCCAGGCCCTCGAGCCACAGCGCCATGTAGCCGCAGCGGAGGTCGAAGTGCTTGGTGAGAGGCACGGTGGTCGTCAGCCCCAGTTCGCCGACGAACGCCGCGCCGTCCCCCTGGACGCGGAGTCCCTTGAGCGCCGGCCCGGCACCGGCATCGAACACGTACTGCGACTTCTGAACGGCGTTGTTGTAGTAGGCCCCGCCTTTGAGGAGCCCGTCGACGCGGAGGAAGCCGCCGCGATCCCAGAGGCGGATGTCGGTGCCGAGCTGGTAGCCGTAGAGGCTGTTGATGCACGCATTGTTGAACACGTCCATCATCGGGGCCGGGGGCACGACCCCGCCGTAGTGGTCGACGAGCGACAGCGACTCGTTCCATTCGAACCACCGGAATCCCTGCAGCAGGACGACGTTGGGCAGCGCGTGCCAGCGCCGGTTGAGCTCGAAGCTCTGCAGCGAGCTGCCGAGGTCGGCGGTGGCGGTGTCGAGGTCGTTGAACTCGTTGCCGAACACGCCTGGCGGCGTGAGGGCATAGCCGGCGATCGTCGGCGGAGTCGCCTCGAGCGAGCGGAAGTTGGCCGCCCGGAACCAGGTCGCCTCGATCGCCTCGCCGCAGTTGTTGCTGCGGAACAGCGAAAACCGGGGGCCCGCCGCCGGCGTACTCTCGAGCTGGTTGGCATCGAGGGCGGTGGCGCCGAAGTCGTTGGGTGTGACGCCGGGCAGGTACTGCGAATAGATCGGCCGCAGGCGCGGGGCGTTGCGCCACAGGAGCAGGGCGTCGGCTCGGAGCGTCCAGCAGCCGTGGAGGTGGTCGTGGAGCACCTGCATGAAGCCCGGCTGCTCGCAGGCGGCGCATTCGGGGCAGCCGCAATCCATCCCGTGGCCGCCGTCGATCCCCTCGGGGAGGATCGGTAGGTCGCCGGGCACGGCCGACTCGCCGCCGAGCGCCGGGTCGTCGACGGGGAGCGGACCGGCCGGTGCCGCGTGCTGGGGCAGCGGTCCTTCACCAGGACCGGTCGCCTCGAACGCGCGGTCGCCGACGACCGTCTCGGAGACCACCTCGCCGGCGAGCCATCCCCCGGCCGAACCGGAGCCGACCTGCCAGGCGTTGGCGCGGACACTGCCAAGGGCCACCAGTACCGTCGCCGCCAGCGTGAACGGTGCGACAAAACCACCGTTCCGCCACTGCAATCGCATCATCGTTGCCGTCTCCGATGAAGAATCCGAACTGCCCGGTGAAATCGGTCGTGACGGTCGTGCCGCGGTAGGGTTGTGCTCGTAGTTCCTGTCAGGTGGGATGGGGAGAATGGGGAGTGGAAGCCGCGGGCGGTTGGGTGGCCTGGGGTGCGATCGCGCCAGTTTGCCGTCAGATTGGCAGACCCACGGTCCAAAACATTGCCCCGTCCGAAGGCCGACGATATGTTCGGCAATGAGCTGTTTTTCCGGTCTTCACGGCCGTTCGGCGCGCGCCAGGCTCGCGCGTCTTCGAGGGGGCAGCGGTTCGGTCTGTTTTTTCCCTGAAAGAGGGATCCATGATTCTGCCATTCTGGCTGACGAGCGTCCGCGGTCTGTTTGCCCGTCGCCGCGGAGGTTCGCGGCGGATCGCTCCGCGCGGTGAACAGGGGCGAGCCGGCCAGGCGCCCGAGTCGCTCGAGTCGCGCCGGCTGCTGGCGTTCGACTTCGTGTCGGCGTTTCCCAACGTCGGGACGTTCATCACCGAGGGTGCAGTGGGGCGGCAGGCGCCGCAGCAGATCACGATCCGGTTCAGCCCCGGCACACAGGTCGATCCGGCGACGATCGCGACCGGGATCACGGTGACCCGAGCCAACCACGACGGCACGATCGGTGACGGCAGCGACATGAGGGTCGAGCCTGGCAGCATCACGGTGGACGACGCGCCGAACCAGAATCAGGTCGTCGTCCGGTTCGCCGACACGCTGCCTGACGATTCGTACCGGATCACGATCACGGGGGCCGGGACCGGGGGGTTGCGGACGCTCGCCCAGGGGACGACGGCGGTGGAGCGGTTCCGTGCCGGGGGCACGTTCACGCTCAATTTCCGGCTCGACCTCGGGGCCCAGGTGGTGGGGGTGGTGCCGCAGCCGGTGACGCGGCCGAAGACGATCACGGTCGGCAATCCGGCCCAGATCCTCGACGGCGACCTGCTCACCGTGCAGATCCGCGGCCGGGTGCTGAACCTCGAGTTCGACCGCAATTCGTCGGCGACCCCGGGCACCACCGCGGTCCCGATCAGCAACGCCTCGACGGCGGCGCAGATCGCAAGCGCGATCGCCACGCGGATCGCGGCGGCGACGTCGCTGGCGGGGGAGCTCGGCGGCGCGACGGCGGCGGGCGCCACCGCGACGGTGACCGGCAGCCAGTTCACGCCGAAGGTCTCGTACACGCGTGCCGGCGCCGTGCCGACTCCGGCGGCGCTGTCGATCGGCGACGGGCTACCGCTGTCACAGGCGACCGACAAGGTGGTCGTCTATTTCAATGCCAACGACCCGCTGGCTTCGGCGTCGGCGACGAACATCCGCAATTACCGGCTCGTGGAGACCGATCCGACGACGGGCGCCGACGTGGCGGTGCGCGTGCCGTCGGCGGTGACGTATGACGCGACGAGCGGGACGGCGGTCCTCGGCTTTTCCTCGGGGGACGTGGCAAACGACAAGCTCTACCGGCTGCAGGTCGGTGATTCGACCGACGACAACGCGACGACGGTGAAGGCGGTCCACGTCGGCAGTCTGTTTTCCCGCGCGGGGGGTGCAGCGGCGTTCCAGACGGTGTCGTTCCTCGGCGACGGTCCGGAGGGGGTCAACGACGTCGATCTCTACCGGTTCGCGGTGACGGCGGCGACGACGGTGACGGTGAACCTGGCCCCGGACGCGTCGTTCGATCCGCTGCTGCGCGTGTTCGACGCGGCGGGGACGGCGATCACGGCGGGCGTGACGATCACCGGCAGCGGCGCGGGCGGGGCGCGGACGCTGTCGCTGGCGGCGCCGGCGGCGGGGACCTACTTCATCGGCGTGTCGAGCGCGGGCAACGGTGCCTACCAGCCGACGACGGGTACGGGGGCCACCGGTGGGACGACGCGCGGCTCGTACACGGTCGCATTCCGTGCCGCGGTGGCGCCGGGGACGAGCGACGAGAACTCGAGTTTCGCGACGGCGACCGGTCTTGGCTCGCTCGGCGCCGCTGGGCAGAGCATCGCCGCGGCGATCGAACTGCGGCCGACGGTGCCGACTCCGGCGGGGAATCTCCTCTTCCCGAGCCAGCAGGGCACCGGCGACGAGCCCGGGCACCGCGACATCCCGGTGGGGATCGAGGATCACGCCTCGCCCGACGCGTCGCTGGCGCCGGCGGTGGCGATCCCGGAAATCTCCTACAACTTCAAGTCGGCCTACGGCAGCGATCCGCAGGGCAACCCGCTGTTCAACCTGATCACCGAGACGCAGAAGCAGCGGGCCCGCGAGGTGTTCGAGCTGTATTCGTTGTACACCGGCGTCCGTTTCACCGAGACGGCCGACCAGGGGATCACGGTCGTCACCGGCGACGTCCGCGCCGTCAGCCCGAGCCTGCCGCCGACGGCGGTGGCGGGGATCTGCGGCGGCACGCTCACGATCATGAACTCGACGTTCAATTGGGGGGCGAGCGAATACGGTGGCGGATGGTTCCAGACCGCGATGCACGAGATCGGCCACGCCCTCGGCCTCGGCCACTCCTACGACCTGCCCTCGATCATGGGCGGCGGCTTGACCGGCGAGGGGGTGTTTCCCGGTGACAACGACCTGATCCACACCAATGTCCTGTATCCCAAGACCGGGTCGGATATCGACGTCTATTCGTTCGCGCTCGAGGCGGCCGGCACGCTGACGGCGGAGACGGTCGTCTCGCGTCCGGGCACGGCGGTGACCAGCCGGCTCGACAGCGTGATCTCGCTGTACCGCGAGGTGTCGGGGGTGCGGACGCTCGTCGCCCGCAACGACGACTACTACGGGCGTGATTCGTTCGTCGGCCTCGATCTGGAGGCGGGCACGTACTTCATCGCGGTGACGAGCACGGGCAACACCGACTTCAACCCCGAGTCGGCCGACAGCGGCTACGGCGGCCGGTCGCAGGGTGCCTACGAGCTCAAGCTCGGCTTCACGCCGGCGAGCGTCGTCGCCAACACGATCGTCGACGCCACCGGCACGGCGCTCGACGGCGACCGCGACGGCGCGGCCGGGGGCGGGTTCAACTTCTGGTTCGAGACCGCGGCGGCAGCGGCGACGATCGTCGTCGACAAGGCGGCCCCCGTCGCCGGCGCGGCCGGCACGCTGGCGGCACCCTATCCGACGATCGCGGCGGCGCTGGCCGCCGCGACACCCTCGACGCGGATCATCCGCATCGTCGGCAACACCGGCAACGACGCCAGTCCGGCCGACGAGAAGCCGTATCTCATCGGGACGACGCTCGCCGGCGGCCCCCTGGCCGACGGGATGACATTCGAGGTGCCGGCCGGCGTGACGGTGATGGTCGACGAAGGGGCGCTGTTCAAGCTCCGGGCGGCGAACATCGACGTCGGCAGCTCGCCGGAGCTGGTGTCGCGGGCGGGGGCGGCGATGCAGGTCCTCGGCACGCCGGCCAACCGGGTGCGGTTCACGTCGTACCACGACGACTTTCTCGGCGGCGACAGCGACAACCTCGGCCCGGTGGCGACCGGCGGGCAGTGGGGCGGGATCGTGCTCCGCGAGGATTCCGACTCGGCGACGAAGAAGGTGTTTCTCAACGTCGTCGGCCAGGCCCAGCTGACCTATGGCGGCGGCAACGTCCTGGTCAACTCGCAGCTCCAGGCGTTCGCACCGATCCACCTCGAGAGCACGCGGCCGACGCTGATATTCAACGAGATCACCCGGAGCGCCGGGGCGGCGATCTCGGCCGACCCCGACGCGTTCGAGGACACCGCGGTCCGCCAGGGCCCCGACGTCCGCGGCAACCGGATCGTCGACAACACGATCAACGGCCTGTTCGTGCGGATCCGCACGCAGCTCGGCAGCCCGGTCGACCGGCTGACGGTGCCGGCCCGGTTCAAGAGCCCCGACATCACCTATGTGATCGCCGAAAACCTCCAGATCGCCGGTGGCGTGGGCGGTTACGAGCAGCGCGTCGATCCGGCCGACGGCGTGACGAAGACCTTCGCCCGCGAGACCGGCCGGCTGGTGATCGATCCCGGGGTCGTCGTCAAGCTGCTCGGGTCGCGGATCGAGCTCGAGCGTGGCCTTGGCCAGTTGATCGCCGAGGGCACGCCGGGCAACCGGGTGGTGTTCACGAGCCTGGCCGACAACCGGTTCGGCGCCGGCGGGACGTTCGACACCAACGGCCCCTCGCCCGACACGCGCGCCGCCGGCGACTGGGGCGGGATCGTCGCCAACGCCGCCAGCCGGGTGAGCATCGACAACGCCTACCTCGCCTTCGGCGGCGGCCAGACGCCGATCGAGGGGGGATTCGACACGTTCAACGTGATCGAGGTCCACCAGGGCTTCCTCCGCCTGGCCAACAGCCGGGTGGAGAATAACGCCGCCGGACAGGCGGTGGGGAACCGCAACGCGCGCGGGACCAATGCCGCCGCGACCGTGTTCGTGCGCGGGGCGCAGCCGGTGGTCGTCGGCAACGACTTCCGCGCCAACGCCGGGGCGACGGTGAGCATCAATGCCAACGCGATGTCCGACGTGAAGCTCGGCGATCCGGGGCGGTCGACGCGATCGATCGAGCGCTTCACCGGCTACGACGACAACTTCGGCCCGCTGGTCCGCGCCAACCGGATCTTTAATCCGCTCAACTTCTCCGGCGGCCAGCCGCAGGGGTCGTTCAACATCGACGTCACGTTCGGCCCCGGCGTGCCGCAGGCGGCGCAGCAAGCGATGCAAGTCGCGGTCGACAAATGGGAGGCGATCATCGTCGGCGACCTGTCGCTGGTCACCGACCCGGCGACCGGCCAGCAGATCGACGACATCCTCGTCACCGTTCAGGCCGGGCTGCTCGGCGGCTCGACGAGCGACGGCGCCGGCGGCACACTCGCCAACGCCGGCCCGCGCGCGTTCCGCTCGGCGACCGACGTCAACAGGCATCTCCCGTATCTGGCCGACGTCGGCATCGACACCGCCGACATCTCCAATCCGCAGATGGCGACGATCCTCGTCCACGAGCTCGGCCACGCGCTCGGGTTCCCGTCGGTCGCCAGCATCCTCAATTTGATCAACGGCTTCACCTACACCGGATCGAGCGCGCTGCGTGAATACCAGCGCTTCCGGCCGACCGCGGCGACGGTGCCCTTGGAGCAGGGGGGCGGGGCCGGCACGACCGGGGCCCACTGGTCGGAGGCGGAGTTCGACAACGAGATCATGACCGGGTTCATCAACCCCGGCGTCAATCCGCTGAGCCGCGTGACGATCGGGGCGTTCGAGGACCTCGGCTACACGGTCTCCTACGCGGCCGCCGACAGCTACACGCTGCCGGGGAGCGGTGTGACGACCGGCCCGACCGGCTCCACGGCGGTGATCAGCGGCGTCGTCGTCCGGCCCGAGCAGATCACCGTCGAGAGCGTGTGGGACGACACCGACGTCGTCCACGTGCTCACCGGGACGATCGACGTCGTCGTCGAGAACTTCCACACGACGACCGGCCTGCGCCTGATGAGCCGCTCCGACGCGAGCCTCGTCGTCAAGCTCGACGGGGCCAACGCGGGGTTCACCGCCGCCGGGTTCCCGCTCGAGATCGAGGACCGGATCGGCGGAACCGTGCAGGTGATCGGCCAGCCAGGTTTCCCCGTCGTGATGACGAGCCTCGCCGACGATACGGTGGGGGCGAGCCTCGACCCGCTCGGCCGCACGGTGAAGGACACCAACAACGACGGCGTTGTGGGCGTCGATGCGACGGCCACGGCGCCGGCGCCTGGCGACTGGCGCGGGCTGAAGTTCATGCCGCTGTCGAACGACACCAACGTCTCGATCCAGAAGGAGGCGGAGAAGTCGTACACCGGCAAGCTCGAGGCCAACCAGACGGCGAGTACGGCGCAGGTGCTCGGGGTCCTCGCCCCCAACTTCGCCACCGGGACCAACTCCACCGAGTCGGCGCAGAACAAGGGGGGTGACGAGAACCGCAAGAACGGGTTCGAGGTCCACGGTGTGATCGCCTACGACGATCCGACCGACGTCGACGTCTACAGCTTCGGCGGCTATGCCGGCAGCGAGGTGTGGATCGACCTCGACAAGACGTCGTCGGGGCTCGACTCGATGCTCGAGCTGCTCGACGCCTCCGGCACGGTGCTCGCCCGCTCGATCGACGCCACCAACGACTCACGGATGGTGACGCAGGACCTCGTCGCCGGCAGCGGTACGGGCACGGCGCGGACCTACCAGCTCGCCGCCGGCAACATCCTCCCCGGCACGCTGTCGGGAGTCTTGTATCGCAACAACACGGCGATCCAGACTTTCTCGGTCAACCGCGCCGGCACGTTCACGCTGACGGCGATCGGCGCTCCGGCCGTCCGGGCGACCGGAGCGACGCTCGACTTCACGACCGGCTTGGTGACGTTCACGTTCAACGGCGATCCCGGGGTGACGAGCATCCGCGACGTGGCCTTCGCCGCAGGCACGCTCACCCGGCAGACGCTCGGCTTCACCGCCACCGGCGGCAACGGCGCCTTCCCGATGGGGAAGGACGGCTTCCGCGGGCTCGACTACTACTCGACCAACCCGCGCGATCCCGGGATGCGCGTGATCCTCCCCGGCACGGCCGGCGCGCCGGGGCAGTATTTCATCCGCGTCCGCAGCCAGCCGTCGGCAGCCGGCGTGGCAACCCAGTTGGCCTACGAAGCCCGGCTCCGCGATCCGGCGCTGGTCAAGAGCGGGATCACGTCCGGCACCTACGAGCTGCGCGTCCGCCTCCAGCAGCAGGACCAAAAGCCCGGTTCGACCGTGCGCTACGCCGACATCCGCTATGCGACGACGGCGATCGACGTCCAGGGGCTGCCGCGCAATTCGCTCGTCGTCGGGGAGACCGGCGAGAGCGCCGCGGCGAACGACATCCAGGGCTCGGCCCAGGACATCGGCCGGCTGCTGCAGTCGGATCAGAACGTGATCAGCGTTGCCGGTAGCCTGGCGGCCGAGGGGGACGTCGACTGGTATTCGTTCACGCTCGACTACGCGATGATCCAGGCGATCGGCGGCGTCAACGGCGGCGGCAAGACCTGGTCGACGGTGTTCGACATCGACTACGCCGACGGCTTCCGCGGCGACCTGACGCTGTCGGTGTTCGACGCGACCGGGAAGCTGATCTTCGTCAGCCGCGATTCGAACGTCGCCGACGACCAGCCGGGGCCGGGCCAGGGGAACGACTTCGACGACCTGTCGCGCGGCAGCGTCGGCAAACTCGATCCGTTCATCGGACCGGTCCAGCTCCCGGCCGGTACGCCGGGCTCGACGACGCGCTACTACGTCGCCGTGAGCAGCAACGAACGGCTCCCGTCGGCGATCAACGCCACGTTCCAGGGGGCGGCGGCCAATCCCTTCATCCGTCTCGAGCCGGTGACGTCGGTGAAGCGGATCGTCGAAGATCACATCGGCACGACCGGCTACACGAGCAACGGCCTCCCGGTCGATCCGGTGACCGGCCCGATCATCAACGTCGCGGCGATGGTGGCCACCGGGTCGCCGCTGCCCTTGTCGGCCAACGTCCGGCCGTTCAGCCTCGCCGACGTGACGCTGTTCGTGTCGACGGGCGGCAGCATGTACACGGTAGATCCGTTTTCCGGTGGGATCGAGACGCACCTCTTCGAGAATGCCTACGGCGGTCAGGGAAGCGTTGGTGACATCGACATGCGGACCGACGGGCGCTTGTTCCAGGCGTTCGGTCAGTTGAATGACGCCAGCAACGTCGCGCACCTCCGTGAGATCAGTACCGCCGGCGGATCGAGCCCGCTTTCCGACGTCGGCGACGCCGTGCCGGACGTGCCCTCGAGCCCGGGTGCGGGCGACTTCTGGAAACTCACGAGCAGCTCTGTCGATGCCCTGGCGATCGGCCGGACCGATGTCGCGACGTACGAGAACTCGATCTTTTATTCACTTCGTCGTGGCAGCAATGAGTCGCTGCTGTACTGGGGACGTACCAGCGGCAACGCCGCTTACAGCGATAGCGATCCGCCGTTCAGCCTCCGGGGACAGATCACCGGCACCGGCATCACCGGCCTGACCACCGGCCTGCAGTTCCGCAACGAGAACTTCGGCACGCTTTACGGCGTCAGCAGCGGCGGACAGTTTCACACCGTGAGTACAAGCAGTGGTGCGGCGACGCTCGTCGCTGACTTCGCATCGACGCTGGCAACGGTCGCCGGTACCACCGGTTTCCAGGGATTGGCGTCGGCACCTGCCAATCTGGAAGGCGGAAAGTACGCGGGCGCGTTCTTCGCGATCACCAACAACGGGCGGCTTGTGTGTATCGAACTGCAGCCGGGAAACAGCGCACGGCTGATGCCCAACGTGTTTGATACCAACGGCGACGGCGTGCCCGACAGCGCGATTTCCAACGTCATGGTGGCCGGCGCGACCGGTTTGGCATTTTCACCGCTCGACATCAACCTCTGGCACCCGACGGGGCTCCGTGGCGCCGACCGGGGCCACGGCATCAACGGCACGGGTGACTCCAACGGCAACACGATCCCGGACGCCACGCGCAACGCCCGCGAAGGGGCCGCGAGCATGTACTTCGGTCTCGAGGAGTACCTCCAAGATCCATCCGGTACGTACGGACAGTTCAACCCGGGTGGCGCCAACGGCCAGTACGGTGTTCGTGCCGGGACTCCCTACGACTGGCAGCAGGACCTCACTGCCGGCGTCATCGGTAACGATTACAACCTCCCCGGTGGCGCCTATGGCAGCCTGATCACCAATCCGTTCAGCCTCGCCGGCTACGCCTACACCGACAAGCCGACGCTGTATTTCAACTACTTCCTCGACTCGCAAAACGCTTCGGCCGACACACGGGTCGACGGCTCGGCGATGCGCGACAGCGCACGCGTCTTCATCTCGACCGACGACGGCCGCACCTGGGCCGTGATCGCGACCAACAACCAGGCACGGACCGAGCGCGACAACCTCACCGCCGAGCTCCCCAACGTCCTCTCGACGTCGTCGGCGATCGGCACCAGCCCCAACCAACACGTCCAGGAGCTGTTCGACTCGACCGGCAACTGGCGCCAGGCGCGGGTCGACCTCGGCAAATGGGCGGGGAGCTCCAACATCCGCCTGCGGTTCGACTTCAGCACCGCAGGAGAGATGGATTCGGCGCAGCTGCGCAGCACGCCCGACGCCACCCAGTCGGTAGCCAGCGCGGTGACCAACGCCGCCACGGTCGCGCTCGGCAACCTACAGGGCCTGCGGACCGGGATGGTGGTGACCGGCACGGGGGTCGGGGCACTCGTCGGCGGCACGCCAGTGACGGTCAACTCGATCGACTCCGCCGCCGGAACGGTCATGCTGTCGGCTCCGGTGACGGTCACGGCGGGGACGGTGCTGTCGTTCTTCAACACCGCCGATCGGGTGCTCAACGGCATCAACGGCCTGGCAGGCACGCTCGGCAATTTCAATCACGTCGAGCGCGGTCAGAACAACGCCTTCGAAGGGTTCTACGTCGACGACATCATCGTCGGGTTCGCCGAGCGCGGTGAGATGGTGACCGACGCCGCGGCGGGACAGGTCGATTTCTTCGACCTCGCTACCCCGGTCTCACAGACCTACCCGACGCAGTCGCTGCAGGGTCCGTACCAACTCGAGATCCGCCGCGGCATCGAGTATGGCATTCAGCTCGACTCGGCCGCACCGGACGTGACGATCTTCGAGACGTTCGACACCAACGACCGGTTCGTCCGGTTCCCGCAGGCGGCCCGGCGGCAGCTCGAGACACAGGTCGTCGACGCCCTCGTACCCGGTGTCCTCGGTGCGGTAGGCAACGGCGACATCCATTTCCTCACCGCCAACGAGCTCGACATCCTCGCCGGCCAGGGTATCGAGCCGGTGGACGGCGACACGTTCGTGCTCCTCCAGTCGACCGCCAACGGCACCGTCGCCAACAACCTGCTGTCGTGGTCGGTCGACCTCGCCGGCCAGCCGGCGGCGTTCCTCGAATTCGCCTACGGTGTCCTCCCGCGCGAGGTGCTCACGCGGCTGCCGGCGACGTTCACGACGCCGGCGCTGCCCGGCGGCAACCGGATCCTGCCGGTCGGCGACGGCGTGGCGGTGAGCACCGACGGTGGCACGACGTGGACGACGGTGTTCTCGTTCGCCGGCACCGGCAACGTGCTCTCGACGGCGACCGTCGACCTCGTCGCCGCGGCCGGCCCGCTGTCGGCGACGACCGTGATCGGCTTCTTCCAGTCGGGCGACCGGCAGTTCCTCTCGCTGTTCCCGATCCCCAATCCGGCCAATGCCGGCGGGATCGCGCTGGATGCCCTGCGCGTCTGGGCCACGGCGCCGGTGGCGTCGGTCGAGTCGCTCGGTGACTCCAACCACCCGCGGACGCAGGGGCAGTTCCTCGTCGAAAACAACATCATCTCGTTTGCCCAAAGCTACGGGATCAGTTTCGACGCCGGGGCCCGAGATGCGGGGAGCGACAAGCCCAACCCCGGCGTGGCGCGGAACCTCCCGGTCCTCAACAACCAGCGCCTCGCTCCGGGGGCGGTGGCGATCAACAACATCATCTCCGGCGCCGGTACGGCCGGGATCCGGTTCAGCGGTGACTCCACCGGCGGCGCCGTGCCGCAGTCCGTGGTGCCCTATGGCCGCCTCGTCAACAACACGATCTACGGCGGTTCGACGCCGTCCGGAGTCGGCATCGCGGTCAGCGACAGCGCCGGCCCGACGATCCTCAACAACCTGTTCGCCAACCTCGCCACCGGAGTCAGCGTCGACGCCGGCTCGCGTAGCTCCACGGTGATCGGCACGTCGGCGTTTTACGCGGTCGGGATCGAGGTCTCCGGCGGCGTCACGGCGAGCAGCTCGCTGACGCTCCCGGGCAATCCGTTCGTCAATGCCGACGGGGGCAACTTCTACCTCGTCTCCGGGACGGCGGCGATCGACAGTGCCCTCAACAGCCTCCAGGACCGGCCCGAGTACACGGTCGTCACCGAGCCGCTGGGGGTCCCGCCATCGCCGGTGCTGGCGCCCGACCGCGACATCTACGGCCAGCTCCGCACCGACGACCCGGCACAGCCGACGCCTCCGGGCCTCGGCAGCAACGTCTTCAAGGACCGCGGGGCGATCGACCGCGTCGACTTCCTCCAGCCGTCGCTGGCGATCGTCGAGCCGCTCGACGACCGCAACACCACGCCGGTCGACCGCGATCCGGCCCCCAACGCGATCCGCCTCGAGCGCGAGGATGCGGTCAATATCACCCAGTTCGCCCTGCAGATCGCCGACGTCGGCGTGGGGATCGACCGGGCGACGGTCACCAAGGCCGCGTTCACGCTGCGGCGCGACGGCGTCCTCCTCACCGAGGGGGTCGATTACCTGTTCCGCTACATCGAGAACACCAACCGCGTGGTGTTCGAGTCGAACTCCGTCTACCCGCTCGGCACGTACGTGATCGGAACGACGACGCGGGCGACCGTCGGCAGCACCGTGGGCCTGCTCACCGACCTGGCCAACAACACGCTCCTCCCCAACAAGACCGACGGCTCGACGAGCTTCCAGATCGCGCTGACCGACCTCCCCGGCGTGCCGACGGCCGTGGTCGGCACCCGCGGCGACACGCAGGTCCAGCTCTCGTGGCAGGCCCCGGCCAACCCCGGCGGGACTCCGGTCACCGACTACATCGTGGAGTACTCGTCGGACGGCGGCACGAGCTGGACGACGTTCGCCGACGCGGTGTCGGCGGCGACGACGGCCACGGTGACTGGCCTGGTCAACGGCACGAGCTACGTGTTCCGCGTCACGGCGCAGAATGCGGTCGGTGTCGGCAGCCCGTCGGCGCCGTCGGCGCCGGTCAAGCCGCTCGCCCCCGCATCGGCACCGCAGAACCTCGTCGTCACGCTCGGCCCGGCGGTGATCGGCCCGCGCGACGCGACGCTCACCTGGGCGGCTCCGGCCTCGGCCGGTGGCTCAACCGTGTCGGACTACGGCGTCGAGTACAGCATCGACAACGGAATCACCTGGACGACCGTCGCCGACGGCGTGTCGACGAACACCACCGCGACGGTCAATGGCCTCGTCAATGGCACCAGCTACCTGTTCCGCGTCCGTGCGATCACCGAGTTTGGCCCCGGTGCGGCCGCGGTCTCGGGTCCGGTGACGCCGACGGCGGCGCCGGCGGCCCCGATCGGCCTGACGGCGACGCTCGGCAACCAGTTCGTCGATCTGGCCTGGGCCAACGTCGACACCGGCGGTCTGCCGGTGGCCGACCACGTCGTCCAGTACTCGAGCGACGGCGGTGCGAACTGGTCGACGTTCGTCCACGCGCCGTCGGGCGCGCCCTCGATCCGCGTGACCGGCCTGACCAACGGGACGGCCTACGTGTTCCGCGTCGCGGCCACCAACGCCACGGGCACCAGCCCCTTCTCGGGCGTCGCCGGTCCGGTCACGCCGCTGGCGCCGGCCACCGCGCCCACGGGCCTGGTCGGCACGCCGGGTGACCGGCGCGTTTCGCTTGCCTGGTCGGCTCCGGCCAACGACGGTGGCTCGCCGGTCACCGACTACGTCGTCGAATACCGGCTGGCATCGGGCGGCGGGTGGCTGACCTACCCCGACGGCGTGTCGGGGACGACGGGGGCCACGGTCGACGGCCTCGTCAACGGCACGAGCTACGTGTTCCGCGTGACGCCGATCACCACGTTCGGTGCCGGTGCCCAGTCGCTCGTGTCGAGCCCGGTGACGCCGGTCACGGTGCCGACGGCGCCGGGCGCGCCGTTCGGCACGCGTGGCGACCGCCAGGTGGAGTTGTCGTGGACGGCGCCGAGCGACAACGGTGGCACACCGGTCACCGACTACGTCGTCGAGTTCCGTGAGAACGTCACGGGCGCCGGGTGGCAGACGTTCGCCGACGGGGTGTCGTTTGCCACCAGTGCGACCGTCACCGGTCTGGTCAACGGGACGAGCTATCTGTTCCGCGTCCGGGCGGTCAACGGGGCCGGCACGAGCCCGGCCAGCGCCGAGTCGTCACCGGTCAGGCCGCTGACGTTCCCGGGTATCGTGCAGACGGTCGGCACCGTCGCGGGCAACGGCCAGGTACGGCTGTCGTGGACGGCGCCGGTCGACAACGGCGGCACGCCGGTCACCGACTACGTCGTCCAGTTCCGCCCCGACACGGCCAGCGGGCTGTGGTCGACGTTCGCCGATGGCGTGTCGGCGACGACCGGAGCGACGGTGACGGGCCTCACCAACGGCACGGCCTACCGGTTCCGCGTCGCAGCGGTGAACCCGGTGGGTATCGGATCGTTCGTCGAGGCCGGTCCGGCGACGCCGTTCACCGTGGCGGGCACGCCGACCGCGCTGTCGGGCATGATCGGCGATTCCCGCGTGACGCTCTCGTGGACCGCACCGGCGACCAACGGCGGCAGCCCGGTCACCGACTACCTGATCGAATACCGCGTCGCGAGCGCGGGGAGCACGTCGTGGACGCCGTTCACGCGGGCCCCGTCGATGGCGACCACTGCCGTCGTCACACCGCTGGTCAACGGCGTCGGGTACGTCTTCCGCGTGACGGCGATCAACGCCGCCGGTCCCGGCACGCCGAGCACGTCGACCGGCACGCTCACGCCGGTGACGGTGCCCGGCGCACCGACGGGCGTGGTGGCGGCCGGTGGTGACGGCCGGGCGACGCTCTCGTGGGCCCCGCCGGCGAGCACCGGCGGCAGCCCGATCACCGACTACGTGGTGGAATACAAGCGGCTTTCCGACAGCACGTGGACGACGTTCAGCCGGGCGCCATCGACGACGCCGGGGGCGACGGTGACGGGGCTCACCAACGGCTTCAACTACGAGTTCCGGGTGACGGCGCGGAACGCCCAGGGGCTGGGGACGCCGTCGGCCAAGAGCAACGGCGTCACGGTCCGCGGTCTCCCCGGGGCCCCGACCGGCGTGACCGGCACACGTGGCGAAAGCCAGGTGACGGTGCGGTGGACGGCGCCGGCGAGCACCGGCGGCGCCGCGATCACCGACTACGTCGTCGAATACCGGCGCCTGCGCGACTCGTTCTGGACGCCGTTCGTGCGGCCGGCTTCGACGGCGACCAGCGCCGTGGTGACGGGCCTCGTCAACGGCACCAACTACGCCTTCCGGGTGACAGCGCGGAATGTCGTCGGCCTCGGCCCGGCGTCGGCGGAGTCGGCCGGCGTGACGGTCTACGGCACGCCGTCGGCGCCGACCGGGGTCGTGCCCACCGCCGGCGACCGGCAGGTGGCGCTGGCCTGGAACGCCCCGGCGAGCAACGGCGGGATGGCGATCAGCAACTACATCGTCGAGTTCCGTCGCGTGAGCGACGCGGCCTGGACGACGCTGTCGCGTCCCGCGTCAGCGGCGACCAGCACCGTGGTGACGGGCCTGACCAACGGGTTCAACTACGTGTTCCGGGTGACGGCGGTGAACGTCGCCGGCAACAGCGCTCCTTCGGCCCAGTCGGCGGCGGCGATGCCGCTGGCGGTGCCGGCAGCGCCGACCGGTGTGACCGGGACCGGGCGGGCCGGGAGCGTGTCGCTGCGGTGGAACGCCCCGACCGACACCGGCGGTGCGGCGATCACCGATTACGTCATCCAGTACCGCGTCAACCTCGCGGGCAACGACTGGGTGACGGTGGTCCGAGCGCCGTCGACGGCGCTCTCGGCAGTGGTCAGCGGGTTCACGGTCCGGACCGGGCACCTGTTCCGCGTGGCGGCGGTCAATGCCAAGGGGCAGAGCGCCTGGTCGGAGATCGGCGGCCCGATCAATCCGTTCGCAAGCTGAGCGGCACACGGGGGATCGTGCAGCGCGGGCCGCGTGCGAGCCAGGTTGCCAGGCTTGCCGCGCCGATCGCGGGCTGCACGGTCCAGGGGGAATGGGCAGGCCGGCGACCGCGTCAAACTCGCGCGCCGTCGGGTCGGCTTCCCCAGCTTCCGTGACCGGTATTCGACGAACGACGGTCACGACCGGTGCGACCGGACGACGAAAACTCCCGGGAACATTTCCCCCTGGGAGGATCATCACGCCATGAGCGCTTGGTTGGATCGCGGCACGGGTGCCGCCCGTACGGGTCGTGCCGGCGGACGGACGAGGATCGGCCGGCGCTGGGTGCGCGTGGCGGCGGTCGCCCTGGGGATGTCGGGTGCGTCGTTCGCGGCGGGGCAGGGGTTCGACGACCTGCTCGGGCCCACCGGCCCCGGCCAGGTCGCCGGCGACGTCTCGATCATGGTCCCCGAGGATGCCGGCGTGGCCGCCGACGATGGGGCGGTCATCGTCCCCCCGGGCGGAGCGATCGACGACGGCGCCGGGGTCGAAGAGGGCACCGGGGGCCTCGGACGGATCGTCGGCGTCTGGCCGATGAACGGCGGCAGCGGTGGGTGGTTCCCGTCGTCGGGTCTCGAGCCGGGAGTGGCGACCGGCTCCTACGGCGTCGTCAACACCCTGCTCCTCCCGACCTTCCCGCGCATCCAGGTCCAGGTCGACGCGTTGATGCTCTGGCAGAACAATCCCGTCGGTCGGCCGCTGTTCGTCGAGACGGCCCCGGCCAACCGGGTGGCGCTCGATGCCGCCGACGCCACCAGTCAGATGGCGATCGGCCCGCGCGTCGGCGTGCTGCTGAACCTCGACAGCGTCTACGCCATCGAGGGTAACTACTTCACCGTCCGCAACTTCTACGGCGAGCAGTCGACGCCCCACACGCAGGGCGGCTACCAGCAGGTCAACCTCGCCGGCTTCAATTTCGCCGACATCAACTGGGCCCAGGTGATCAGCACCGGCCAGATCCAGTCGGCCGAGCTCAACTGGCGGCGCCGGACCTGTGGGCCGATCACCTGGCTGGCCGGCTTCCGCTGGGTCGAATGGAACCAGACGATGACCGTCAACGACCAGTACACCGACACCACCGCCACGCCCCCGGTCGGTTCGGACCAGTTCGTGGTCGGCACCGCCAACGACCTGTACGGCGGGCAGGGGGGCATGGACCTCGTCCTCTGGAACGACGGCGGCCCGGTGAAGTTCAGCGCCGTCGGCAAAGCGGGCGTGTTCTACAACACCGCCCTGCAGCGCTCGACGGTGACGTTCGCCGGCTCGCCGATCGGCCCGCTTGCCGCCGCCGCCGACCAGACGTCGTTCTTCGGCGAGCTCGGGATCCTCGGCACCGTCCAGCTCAACAAGTGGTGGACGTGGCGCGCGGGCTACAACTTCTTCTGGCTCTCCGGCGTGGCCGTCCCTGCCGACCAGTTGTCGCTGACCAATGCCAACACGACGGGCGGCAGCCCGGCCTCGGTGCTCATCAACACCAACGGCAGCGTGCTGCTCAGCGGCGTCTCGACCGGGCTCGAGGCGCGGTGGTGACAGGCGCCGCCCCGACGGCGCCGCCGGCTCCGGCCGGCGCCCGTGGGGCGAACGCCCGCAGGGCTTCGCCGGTGTGGCTGCGGAGCAGGGGGGCTCCGGCGCCGCCGGCGGAGCCCTGCCACTTTTCCCAGGCGGCGGCGTGGATCACGAGGTCCTCCGGAGGGCCGGCGACGACCACCCGGCCGCCGCCGTCCCCGGCCTCGGGGCCCATGTCGATCACCCAGTCGGCCGCGGAGATCACCTCGAGGTTGTGCTCGACGACGAGCACCGTGTTGCCGGCTGACACGAGCCGGTCGAGGACGAGGAGCAGCTTCTCGATGTCGGCGAAGTGCAGCCCGGTGGTCGGCTCGTCGAGGATGTAGAGGGTCCGGCCGGTGCCGGGCTTGGCCAATTCGCGCGACAGCTTGACGCGCTGCGCCTCGCCGCCGGAGAGTTGTGGCGCCGGCTGGCCGAGCGTCACGTAGCCGAGGCCGACGTCGACCAGCGTGTCGAGGATCCGCGCGATCTGCGGCACCGTCGCGAAGAATGCCGCCCCTTCGGCGGCGCTCATCCGCAGGACGTCGGCGATCGAGCGGCCGTGCCAGGTGGCGGCGAGCGTCTCGGTGGCGTAACGGCTCCCCTTGCAGTGCTCGCACTCGACCCACACGTCGGGGAGGAAGTGCATCTCCACACGCCGCTGGCCGAGCCCCTCGCAGGCCTCGCAGCGCCCCCCGGCGACGTTGAAGCTGAACGCGCGCGGCGTCAGCCCGCGGGTCTTGGCCCCCGGGACCTTGGCGAACAACTGCCGGACATGGTCGAAGACCCCGGTGTAGGTGGCGGGCGTCGAGCCGGGCGTGGTCCCGATCGGCTCCTGGTCGACGAGGATCACCTTGTCGACCAGATCGAGGCCGGTGATCGAGCCGTGCCGGCCGGGCTGCTCACGGGCGGCATGGAGGCGCCGGGCCAGCGCCCGCCACAGGACCTCGAGGACCAGCGACGTCTTCCCCGATCCGCTCGGGCCGGTGACCGCGGCGATGACGCCGAGCGGGAAGTCGACGTCGATCCCCTTGAGCGTCCGGTGAGAGGCGTCGCGGACGCCGATCCAGCCGGTCGGGCTCCGCCGCCCCTCGCGGGCGACGCGTTCGAGGATTCCGTCGCAGGCACGGCGGCGGTGGAGGTAGGGGCCGGTGACGCTGCCGGCCGTCGCTTCGAGGGCGGCAGGGGGTGCCTGGGCGACGATCCGCCCCCCCTCGCGGCCGCTCCCGGGTCCGAAATCGAGCGCGTGGTCGGCGGCGGCGACGACGTCGCGGTCGTGCTCGACGACGACCAGCGTGTTGCCCAGCGCCCGCAGCTTGCCGAGGGCCGCGATCAGCTTGTGGGTGTCGCGCGGGTGGAGGCCGATCGTCGGTTCGTCGAGGACATAGAGCACGCCGGTCAGGCCGCTGCCGACCTGGGCGGCGAGGCGGATCCGCTGCATCTCGCCCCCCGAGAGGCTGCCCGCCGGCCGGGCGAGGTCGAGGTATTCCAGCCCGACGTCGACGAGGAAACGCACGCGCGAAAGGAGCTCGCGGAGCAGATCGCCGGCCACCGACCGCTCCGTGTCGGAGAGGGTGACGCCCTCCAGCTCGGCGACCATCCGCCCCAGCGGCATCCGGCACCAGACGTCGAGCGGCCGGCCCCAGAGCGTGACCGCGGCGGCGACGTCGGCCAGCCGGCTGCCGCCGCAGGCACTGCAGGGCACCTCCCCCATCACTGCGTCGACCCGGGCACGGAGCCCGACCACCTGCCGGGCCGCCTCCTCGCAGGCGTTCTCGAGCCCCTTGAAGCGGAAGGAAAACCAGGGCCCCGAGCCGGGCACCCCCGCGGGGCGCGGGACGTCGATCCACCGTTCGCCGGTTCCCTCGAAGAGGGCGCGTTGCTGGATGCCCGACAACTCCACCAGCGGCACGTCGAGCGGCAGTCCGGCGGCGCCGGCGAGCCCGGCGAGCATCGCCCGGCTGACCGGTGCCGAGCGCGTCGGCCAGAGGTCGAGGGCACCGTCGGCGAGGCTCGCCGCGGCGTCGCGAACCAGCGCCCCGTGGGCGACTCCGGCACGGGTGCCGAGGCCGTCGCACTGCGGACACCAGCCGAGCGGGCTGTTGAACGAGAACTGGCGCGGTTCGAGGGGCCGGAAACCGCGCCCGCACTGCGGGCAGGCGAGCAGCCGGCTGGCCACCTCGACCGGCCACTCGGGTTCGTCGCGCCCGTCGACGACACGGGCGACGAGCATCGTCCCGCTGCCGGCGTCGAGCGCCGCCTCGACCGACTGCGCGAGCCGGCTCCGCGCCTCGGGCTCGACGGTCACGCGGTCGATGACGATCTCGATCCGGCTCTGCCGCTTCCGGTCGATCGAGGGCAACTCGTCGAGGCGCACGGTGCGGCCGTCGATCCGGACGCGCACGTGCCCCGCCGCGCGCAGCGCCCCCAGCAGTGCCTCGGGCGTCTGGCCCGGCCGTGGTTCCACCGGCGCCAGCAGCAGCAGCCGCGTGCCCCCCGCCAGCGCGAGGAGCCCGGCGACGATCTGGTCGACGCTCCGGCTCCCCACCTCGATCCGGCAGTCTGGACAGTGGAGCTGGCCGAGGCGCGCGGCGAGGACGCGGAAGTGGTCGTACATCTCGGTGAGCGTGCCGACGGTCGAGCGCGGCGTGCCGCCGGTCGAGCGCTGCTCGATCGCCACGGCCGGTGACAGGCCGTCGATCCGCTCGAAGATCGGCTTGGGCACCTGGCCGACGAATTGCCGCGCGTAGGGGGACAGGCTCTCGACGTAGCGGCGCTGCCCCTCGGCATACAGCGTGTCGAAGGCCAGCGAGGTCTTCCCCGACCCGCTCGGGCCGCAGCACACCGTCAGCGCACCGCGCGGGATGTCGGCGTCGACGGCGCGGAGGTTGTGCTGGCTGGCGCCGCGGATCGCGATCCGCGGCGGGCCGGGATCGATCGACGCAGCCTCCGCGCGGGCCAGCACCCGCGCGACCTCGGCGGCGTCGTCGATCGGGCGGCGGCGCCCGGCGCGACGCGGGCGGCTGTCGCGCGCCGCGGCGAGAAGCGGGGCGAGGGCCCGGCCGGTCGCCGAACCGCGCGCCTTGGCGATCTTCTCGGGAGTGCCGGTGGCGACGATCCGGCCGCCGCCGGCGCCCCCCTCCGGCCCGAGGTCGATGCAGTGATCGGCGCGTTTGACGACGTCGAGGTTGTGCTCGACGACGAGCACGGTGTTGCCGGCGTCGACGAGCCGCTCGAGCACCGTGAGGAGCTGGCGGACGTCGGCCATGTGGAGGCCGGTGGTCGGCTCGTCGAGGATGTACAGCGTCCGCCCGGTGGATCGCTTGGCGAGCTCGCGCGACAGCTTGACGCGCTGCGCCTCCCCGCCGGACAGCGTCGGCGACGGCTGGCCGAGGTGGAGGTAGTCGAGGCCGACGTCGCACAGCGTCGTCAGCTTGTGGGCGATGTCGGGGGCGTCGGCGAACAGCTCGCGCGCCTCGCCGATCTCCATCTTCAGCAGCGCCGCGACGTCGTGTCCCTTCCAGCGGACCTCGAGCGTGTCGCGGGCGAACCGGGCGCCGCCGCAGACCTCGCAGGTCACCCAGATGTCGGCGAGGAAGTCCATGTCGAGGCGCACCGAGCCGTTGCCCTCGCAGGCCTCGCAGCGGCCGCCGGCGACGTTGAAGCTGAACCGCCCCGCCTTCCAGCCGCGTTTCTTCGCCTCGGGGAGCATCGTGAACAGGGCGCGGATGTCGTCCCAGACCTTGACGTACGTCGCCGGATTGCTCCGTGGCGTGCGCCCGATCGGCGACTGGTCGATGACGATCACCTTGTCGACGTGCTCCGTCCCCTCGAGCGCCACGAACTGGCCCGGCCGGGCGGCCTCGCTGCCGAGGATCTGCCGCAGCGCCGGCTCGAGGACGTCGCCGACCAGCGAGCTTTTGCCGCTGCCCGAGACCCCGGTGACACAGACCAGTTGGCCGAGGGGGATTTCGACGTCGATATCGCGCAGGTTGTTGTGGGAGACGCCGCGGAGGTGGAGCGACCGCCCCGACGGTAGGCGGCGGCGCTGCGGCACGGTGATCGCCTCGCGCCCGGCGAGGAACGCGCCGGTCAGGCTCGCCGGCGTGGCGGCGACCTCGTCGGGCGTCCCTACCGCCACCACCGCGCCGCCGCGCTTCCCGGGGCCGGGGCCGAAATCGACCACCCAGTCGGCCGCCCGGATCGTCTCCTCGTCGTGCTCGACGACGACCACGGTATTGCCCTTGTCGCGGAGCGCCGCCAGCGCCTCGAGGAGCCGGGTGTTGTCGCGCGGATGGAGGCCGATCGACGGCTCGTCGAGGACGTAGAGCACGCCCGACAGGCCGGAGCCGATCTGGGCGGCGAGCCGGATCCGCTGGCTCTCCCCGCCGGACAGCGTCGGCGCGCGGCGGTCGAGCGCCAGGTAGCCGAGCCCCACCTGGTCGAGGAACCCGAGCCGGCCACGGATCTCCTTGAGCAGTTCGGTGGCGATCAGCGTCTGCGTCGCGTCGAGCCGGACGTCGGCGAGGAATTGCCGTGCAGCGGCGATCGGCAGGGCGCACAACCGGTCGAGCGCGAGTTCCTCCGGCAACGCGGCGGCCAGCCGGGCGGCGCGCGACGCTGCCGTGCGGATCCGCACGGCGCGGGCCTGGGGGTTGAGCCGGGCGCCGCCACAGGTGCCGCAGGGGGTGACGCTCATCACCTTCTCGAGCATCCGCCGGATGATCCCGCTCTTGGCGTTGCGCCAGCGGCTGGTGAGCATCGCCCGCAGCCCCTCGAAGCGCGTCTTCGCGCCGCGCTCGGCACGGCCACGCTTCCAGCGGACGTCGATCTCCCCGAGGCCCGTGCCGTCGAGCCAGACGCGCTTCTGCAGCGCAGTGAGCTGTTCCCACGGCGTGTCGAGCAGTGTGCCGCCCGGCCAGCGCCGCGCGGCTTCGGCCTGGCCGGCGACCGCGGTCAGCAGCCGCCGCAGCCAGCGCGGCATGTCGCGGAAGGTGCCGAGCACCCCGAGCGCGCCTTTGCGGAGCGAGAGTTGCGGCGCGGTCACCAGCTTGTCGGGGTCGACGCCGTAGATGTCGCCGAGCCCGTCGCAGGCCGGGCAGGCGCCCTGGGGGCTGTTGAAGCTGAACAGCTGCGGCTCGGGCGTGTCGTAGCTGGTCCCGCAGGCGGTGCAGGCATAGCGGCTGGAAAGGATCAGGTCGTCGGTCGGCATGGGCACCGGTGGAGCGCCCCGGCCGCGCCGCGGCGGCGCGTCGGCACCGTCGCCGTCACCGTTCGGTTCGAGGGCCACGATCACCTGCCCACCGCCGGTCCGCAGTGCCAGGTCGACCGCCTCGGAGAGTCGGCCGCGCGTGGCGTCGCCGGGGACGAGCCGGTCGATCACCACCTCGACGGTGTGTTTGAGCGTCTTGGCCAGCGGCGGCGGGTCCTCGGCGCGGCACAGCGTGCCGTCGACCCGCGCCCGGGTGAACCCCTGGCGTACCAGATCGGTGAACAGGTCGCGGTGTTCTCCCTTCGCACCACGGACGAGCGACGCGAGCACCATCACGCGGCGACCGCCGCGGGCGGCGAGGATCCGCTCGACGATCGCGTCGCGCGGCTGGGCCTCGAGTACGGCGTCGCAGGCCGGGCAGTGTGCCGTGCCGACACGGGCATAGAGCACGCGGAGGAAATCGTGGATCTCCGTCATCGTCGCCACGGTCGACCGCGGATTGGACCCGGCCGACTTCTGCGCGATCGAGATCGACGGCGACAATCCCGTGACGGCATCGACGTCGGGGCGGGGCAACTGGCCGAGGAACTGGCGGGCGAACGTCGACAGGCTCTCGACGTAGCGCCGCTGCCCCTCGGCGTACAGCGTGTCGAAGGCGAGGCTCGACTTTCCCGACCCGCTCACGCCGCACAGGCACACCAGACGGCCGCGCGGCAGGGCGACGGTGACGTCGCGGAGGTTGTGCTCCCGGGCCCCGCGGACGACGATGGGTGGAACGTTCATGCGGTCCGGGAGAACGGAGTGGATCGGTGATTGTAGCGCCCCGGCCGCCGCAGGCTGGACAGTCACCAGGGCCGGGCTTACGATCGATTCTCGTCCAATCCCCGCGCCCGCGGGGAGAGGGGCGGTAGCTCAACTGGGAGAGCGCGGCGTTCGCAATGCCGAGGTTGGGAGTTCGATCCTCCTCCGCTCCATTGGCCTGTCGGTTCGGTATCGGCGTCGGCGCCGTGGGCTCGGGCCCGCGGATGCCACGCCGTTCCGATCGGTCCTCGCGTGCCGCTTCTGGCCGCTGTGGTGCACCCCGTCGTGTGACCGCCCCCGGTCTGACCGCGACGCGGTGACGAAAGGGTGAGATGACGCCATCCACCGACCCGTCCGCCGACCTCATGCTCCGCGTCCGGGCCGACGACGCCGAGGCCTTCGAGGAGCTCGTCGCCCTCTGGCAGGGGCGGCTGGTGACGCTGTTCCTCCACCACACGGGCGACCACTCCACCGCCGAGGACCTCGCCCAGGAGGTGTTTCTCCGCGTCTACCGGGCGCGGGGCACCTACAAGCCGACGGCGCGGTTCTCGACCTGGATCCACACGATCGCCAACAACGTCGCCAGCGACCTCAGGCAGCGTGCCTACCGGCGCCTCGAAAAGGGGGTCCCGGTGTCGGCCTCGGCGTCGCACGGGGAGATCGGCCTCGACCAACTCGCCGTCGCGGCCAGCGGCCAGCGGCCGGCGCGGCAGATCGATCGCAGCGAACTGCAGGACGTCGTCCAGGAGGCGATCGCCCGGCTCGGCGACAACCAGCGGATGGCGCTGTTGCTGGCCAAGTTCGAGCACTGCTCCTACGAGGAAATCGCCGCCGCGATGGGGCTGACCGTGCCGGCGGTGAAATCGCTCCTCTTCCGGGCCCGCGACCAGTTGCGGAAGGCGCTGGCTCCCTACGAGCGCGAGGGGTTGCGATGAGCGGCGACCACGATCCGACCGCCGGCGCTGGGCCTGGTGCCGGGCCCACGGCTTCGCCGGGGAACCGCGCCGACGACCCGGCCCTCGATCTGGAAAGCGTGTGGGGGGCCCTCGACAGCCTTCCCCGGGCGGTCGCCTCGCCGGCGCTCACCGCGACGACCGTCGAGATGGCGGCGGTCGGTGTCCGCACGGGAGGGGAGACGCCGGGGCGGGGCCGGGCGACGCTCGGCTGGACGCTGCCGGGGGGCGCGATCCTCGGTGGTCTCGTGGCGGGCCTTCTGCTCGGCCGGGCGTCGGCTCCCGATCCCGACCAGCGGGCGCTGGAATACCTTCCCGTGATCCGCCACGTCGGGGCCCTGCGCGAAGCGGGATCGATGGAGTTCCTCGCCGAGGTCGCGAAGCGCGACTACCCGGTGCCGCGCCGCTTCGGGATGTTCGGGGGCCGCCCCGGCGAGGCGCGCGGCGGCGAGGGAGCCGACGAGGCTCCCGGAGGATCCGACGGGGGAGCCGCCGAGATCCCCGTGCCGGCGGAGTGGGAGGCGGCGGTCACCGCACTCGCCGGCGAGCCGTTGGGCAAGGAAACCCCCGCCGACGTCCTCGCGCGCCGGCGCGGCGACGTGGAGGCGCTGCCGGCCGACGAGCGCCGCGAGCTTTCAGACCGGGCCAACGAGTTTCTCGGGCTTTCCGAGGTCGCCCGGCACGACGTCCTCGAACTCGCGCGGTTCCTCGCCGCGTCGGGCGACGGTCGGGCGGCGGAGCGCGAGCGGCTCGAGAACGCCGTCGCGGTCTGGCACCAGTACCTCGCGCTCCGCGACCCCGCCGAGCGCGACGACGTGGTCGACCTCTCGAAGGAGGAGCGGCTCGAGTCGCTCGCCCGGTTCTACGCCCGGTTCCCGTTCCGCGGGCAGCGCGACTGGGACCCACGCCGTGGGTCCGGTGGCTCCCGTCCCGACGGCGCGGGGCGCGGGGGCGAAGGGACCCCGCGCGGAACACCCGACGGCGGCCCGCGGTCTCCCGGCCCGGCTCCCGCGGGGGCCGGCGGCCTCAAGCCCGCCGCTCCCGGCGGGGAAGGCCGTCCACGAACTCCGCCAGCAGCGCATTGAACGCCGCGGGATCTTCCAGCGGCGTCATGTGGCCGCAGCGGGGGACGACGGCGAGCCGCGCTCCGGGAATCACCGCGGCGTCCGCGGCCATCCTCTCCGGCGGCGTGATCACGTCTTCCGCTCCGCACACCAGCAGCGTCGGGGCGGTTCGGGTGGCGAATGCCCCGGTCATGTCGGGCCGGGCGGCCAGCGCCGCCAGCGCGGCGGTGACCGTCGCGACCGGCGTGCCGAGGATCATCGCGCGCACGAGCGCTTCGGCACCCCCGCGCTGTGGCGTGCCCCGCGCGACCGCGGACGCCGCGAACAACCGCGGTAGCATCGCCTCGGCGAGGGCGCGCGTACCCGCGCGCTGGACGCGCGCGGCGAGGTCGTGGCGCGCGGCGCGCGCGTCGGGGGTGTCGGCTTCGAGCTTGGTATCGACCAGCACCAGCGCCGTGACGAGATCGGGGTGGCGGATGGCGACGTGCTGGGCGACGTAGCCCCCCAGCGACAGCCCGCAGACCACCGCCCGGGCGCCGGGCGCGAGGGCCGTGAGGGCCGCCGCCGCGTCGTCGGCAAGTTGTTCGACGGACGCAGGGGCCGATCCGCCGCTGCGGCCGAAGCCGCGCTGGTCGGGCGCCAGCAGCCGGAGGCGCCCGGCGAGCGCCTCCTGCCCCGACCACATCCGGTGATCGAGGGGAAAACCGTGCAGCAGCAGCAGGGGCTCGCCCCGGCCCACGTCGTGGACCCGCAGCGTCGTGTCGGCGAGGGGGACGTCGCGCATGGCGGGATGAGGCCGGTCCGACCCGTCGGAGGCGGACGGGGCGGTCAACGGGCGGGCGTCGCCGCGAGGCGGCGGAAACGGTCGAGATTCCGCTTGATCGTCGGACTCGCCGGCTCGCGCCGCCAGGCCCGCGTCTGCCAGCGCGCGGCGCCGTCGTAGTCGCCGGCGGCGGCCCGGCAGTGGGCGAGGGTGTCGAGGTAGGCGGGGCTGTCGAACATCCTGTCGAGCGAAATCCGCGAGTAGCGTGTCGCCCTCTCGAGGTCGCCGGTGGTGTTGCTCACCAGCCAGGCGTATTCGTTGTAGGAATTGGAGTCTTCGGGAACCGCCTGGATGATGTTCTCGATCTGCCGCAGCGCCTCCTCGACGCGCTCGGTTGCCGCGGCGAGCTCGGCCGGCGTGTCGGCGGCCGTCTTGTAGAGGGCGATCAGCGAATCGACATCCTTGCCGTTGGCCGCCAGCGAGGCCTCGATCGCCGCCCGCGCGGCGGCGCCGTCGCCGCGGGCCCGTGCGGCGCAGGCCTCGAAGTACAGCTGCCGTGAGCGGACCGCGGCCTGTTCACGCTGGAGTTGGTTGAACATGTCGTCGAGATCCTTGCGGCCGTCGCGCCGCTCGAGCGTCTCGCGGATGATCCGGGCGGCGGCCGCGTCGTCGCCGCCGTCATGGAGGAATTCGGCAAACCGGATCGCGGCCTCGATCCGGACCGCCATGACGAGCGTCGGACGGTCGATCACCTCCTGGTACAGCCGTGCGGCCCAGTCGCCGCATCCCCAGTGGGCGACCCGGCCGGCGAGCCACGGTTGCTCGGTGATCGCCGCGCGGCTGGCGGTGAACGCCGCCTCGGCGATCGGCGCGGCGAGCGCGTCGCGGCCACGGCTCCGCTCGGCGTGCGCGACGGCGAATCCGGTCACCGCGACGCTGCCGAGCCAAGGAAGCGGGGGATCGAGGAGCGCGTCGACGGCCTCCGGCAACCCCTCGTGGACGCACCATACGAGCGTGTCGGCGAGCTTCGTCGCCGCCCGCATGGACGGGCGATCGGCGGGGAGCAGGTCGCGAAGCAGGTCGCGGGCCGTGGCGATCGCATCGTCGCGCCGGCCGGCGGCCGCCAGCAGCCTGATTTGCAGCCTGGCCAGGTCCCGCGCCGGATCGCCCGACACCCCGGCGAAGATGCTGTTGGAAGGTTCCACGCGGTCGCCCCGCCAGTCGTCGAGTGCGTCGAGTGGCGGGGTGGACGCCGCCAGCGTGCGCCACGCTCCCTCGGCCACCACCAGCGCGGCGGATCGGCCGGCGTCGTCCCCGGCAGCGTCGAATTCGACGAGGGCCCGGAGCAGAACCGCGGCGGGGCGCTGGCTGGCTCCGAGGCCGGCGGTGATCCTCGGCCGGAGCCGGTCGAACGCGGGATCGTCGGGATACCATTCGGCGGCCAGGAGCGCCGCCGCCCGGCGCGAGCAGAGCGTCGAGCGGTCGAGGCGGACGATCCGCGCCAGGGCTTCGATCCCCGCCTCGTCGTCGAGATCCATCAACCGGTGCATCGTCACCCCCCGGTCGTCGATGTTCTGGCCGCGGTACTGGGCCAGGAGACGAGCCACCGGGGGCGGGTCATGGGGCATGTCGAGCGGGATCGTGTCGACGAGCCACCGCGCCTGGAGGGCGACTTCCAGGTCCTGGCTGGTCTCGGCGGCACGGAGCAAGTCGTCGATCGCCGCGGGCCCGGCCGCGCGGAGGGCCGCGGCGGCCGCTTCGCGAACGTGGAACTCCTCCGCCCCGAGCCGGGCGATCAGTTCGTCGAGGGGAAGTGCGTCCGGGGAAGCGCTGGCATTCGCCGGGGCCGTGGCCGATACGATCGAGGAGGTGCAGGACACCAGCCACCATGCGGCCGTGACCACGCACAGGGCTTCCCGCAGACGGGCGCGGGCGCCGTGGCCGGCGGGCGAATCGCGGTGTGCGGCGGCCTTGGTCACGGTCGACTCGTCCCCCGAGAAGTCAGCGGCTCTTCTTCGAGCCTACGACCGGCGGCGGGGGCAGGGCAAGCCGACGGTGGCCGCCCTCAGGCGATGTCGGGTTCGAGCCCCAGGTCGCGGATCGTGACCAACGACTCCAGTGGAACCCCCTCCGCGGCGAACGCCGCGGAGGCTCCGGCGAGTCGGTCGATCACGGTCACCACCCGCTCGACCACCAGCCCATGGGCGCGGGCACGCTGGATCGCCACCAGCGCCGAGCCTCCCGTGGTCGTCACGTCCTCGACGATCACGACCCGTTGGCCGGGTTGCACCGGGCCCTCGATGAACTTCTGCGTCCCATGGTCCTTGGGTTCCTTGCGGACCAGGAACCCGAGCAGCGGAAGGCCGGCGACTCCAGCCATGGTGACGACGGCGGCCGTGATCGGGTCGGCACCGATGGCGAGGCCACCGATCGCGTCGGGCAGCGGCCCGCAGGCCGACAACCGGGCGAGGATCGACCGGCCGACGAGCATCGCCCCGCGGGCCTCGAGCACGACCTGTTTGGCGTCGAGGTAGTAGCTCGCTTCGCGGCCGCTGGCGAGCTTGAACGTGCCGCGCCGCAGGGCGCGGCGCTCGATGAGGGCGATCAGTTCCGCCTGATTCCCGCCCGCTGCCGGTTGACCGTGTTCCATGGGTCCTTCTTATAGCAAGCTCTCGGGTTCCGGGCAGGCTCCCGGTTTTTGACTGGCACCGACCCCCTCCTAGAATCAACTGGAGAAGCCACCATTTCGAACGCCGCAGTGGAGTCGATCATGCCGGCCCCGAGACGACCGTGGCGATGGCCGACGTTCGTCGCAGCGGGTGCCGGGCGCCGTCTCGACCTGCAGGCGGCGACAGTCTGGCTCGCGGCGATCCTCGCCGTCGCTGTGCCGGCGCCGGGGCAGGAGGCGCCGCCCCCCGCGGAAGATCCGCCGAGCGTGGGCCGGATCGTCGTCCGGTTGCCGATCTCCGGGACCCGCGACAAGCAGGCGATGGCGGCGATCACCCGTCAGGTGGAGCGGCTGAAGCCACGCCCCGGCCAGCGTGGGATCCTGGTCGTCGAGTTCGCCCCCGGTGACGAGGGGGATGTCAGCGACTTCGGCCACTGTTTCGAACTCGCCCGATTTCTCGGGTCGCCAAGTCTGGCGGCGGTCAAGACGGTCGCGTTCCTGCCGCAGGGCATCCGCGGCCATGCCGTGCTCGTGGCACTGGCCTGCGAGCAGATCGTGATCGCGCCCGAGGCGGAGCTCGGGCCCGCCGTGTTGGCCGGTGACGCCATCGACAACACGATCCGGACGGCCTACACGGAGATCGCCGGCCGCCACCGTACCGTGCCGGAGGCGCTGGCCGTGGCGCTGGTGGATCCGACCGCCCGCGTCGTCCGGGCGGCGACCGAGGATGGCGACCAGTTCGTCCCTGCCGATCGCGTCGCCGCACTCCGCGAGACGACGACCGTCCTGGAAGTCGAGGATGTCGGCCCCAGCCCACTGGTGGCGACGGGACGCCGGGCGCGATCGCTCGGGCTGGCGTCGTTGCTCGCGGAGAACACGGCCGAGTTGGCGCGGGGGCTGGGGACCCTCGAGCGTGCCCTGCTCGCCGATCCCGGGACGGCGGAAGGCTGGAACGCCGCCGTCATCGACCTCTCCGGCGTCATCGGCGGCGACGTCGTCGCGCGGACCCAGCGGCGGATCGAGCGGCTCGTCGCCGAAGGGGTCAACTTCGTCTGCCTGCGGATCGACAGCCGCGGAGGTGAACCCGACCAGAGCCTCGTCCTCAGCGGATGGCTGGCGGGGCTCGACGCCGGCCGCGTCCGCACGGTGGCCTACGTGCCCGTGCAGGCGCGCGGGGACGCGGGGCTGGTGGCACTCGCCTGCGACGACCTGGTGATGGGCCCTTCGGCGGTGATCGGCGGGCCGGGGGAGGTATCGATCGGTCGTGATGCCGGAGCGGACATCACGACCAGTTGGAGGAAACAGGTCGCCGAACCGCGCGGTCGCTCCTGGTCGTTGCCGGTGGCGCTGGTCCGCCCGGACGTGGCGGTCCACCGCGCCACCGAGACGGCCACCGGGCGGGTCGAGTACTTTTCCCCCGAGGAGCTCGCCGAACGGGCCGACCGCGCGGCCTGGCAACTCGGGGCCCAGGTCAAGAAGGGGCCGACGCAGCTGTCGGCCGCCGAGGCCGAGGCCTTCGGCCTGGCGGGGCACGTCGTCGAGGGGATCGACGGCATTTCCCAGGCCTACGGGATCGAGGGACAGATCAAACCCTCGATCCCGGGGTGGGCGGAGTCGCTGCTCGAAGCCCTCGCCAGTCCCGAGCTGGCCTGGCTGCTGCTGCTGATCGGTGGCGCGGCGCTGCTCTTCGAACTGCAGACCCCGGGCGTCGGGCTCGGCGGGTTCGTCGCCACGGTGGCGTTCGTCGTCTACTTCTGGGGCCAGTTCCTCCGCGGCACGAGCGGATCGCTCGAGGTGATGCTGTTCGTCGTCGGGCTGTTCTGCCTGGCGATGGAGATCTTCGTGTTTCCCGGGTTCGGCGTCCTCGGCCTCGGCGGCGGGCTGCTGATGGTGGCGGCGCTGGTGCTGGCCAGCCAGTCGTTCGTGCTGCCGGCCAACGACTACCAGCTCCGTCAGCTCGAGTGGTCGCTGGCGACGCTCCTCGGCGTCGCCGTGGGCGTCGCCGTGCTCGGCGTGCTCATGCGCCGCTGGCTGCCGGCGATCCCCTGGCTGCGGGACGTGATCGCCGAGGAGCCGTCGGCCGGCACGGTCACCGATTCCGTGGCCCTGCCCGCGGTGGGCAGCAGTGGCACGACGACGACGCGCCTCGCCCCGGCCGGCAAGGCGCTGTTCGACGGCATCGTCTGCGACGTCGCCAGCGACGGACCGCTGATCGAGCCGGGGGTGGCGGTGACGGTGGTGGCGCTGCGCGGCCAGCGGGTCGTCGTCAGGGCCGCCGTGCCATGAGCTTGATGTGGGTCGTGCTGCTGTTGGTGCTCGGCCTGGCGGTGATGGTGGCCGAGGTGTTCGTGCCCTCCGGCGGGGTGCTCGGCTTCGTCAGCATCATGGCGATCCTCGCCGCGGTGACACTGGCCTTCCTCCAGGTCGGTCCGGGCGCCGGCGTGATGACACTGGCGGTCGTCGTGGTGAGCGTGCCGACCGTGCTCGGGCTCGCGTTCCGCTGGTTTCCCGAAACAGCGCTCGGCAGGCGTGTCCTGCCTCCGCCTCCGGAAGGGACGGAGGTGGTCCCGCAGGCGGCCGAGCGGCAGCGTTTGCGCGACCTGGTCGGGCAATCGGGAGACGCGGTGACCGACCTGCTCCCCTGGGGCACGGTGGCGCTGGGGAGCGAGCGGGTCGAGGGGATGAGCGATGCGGGGCCGCTGACGGCCGGGAGCCGGGTCAGGGTGGTCGGTGTCCAGGGGCTGGCGGTGATCGTCCGTCCCGTGGGGAGTGCATCCGCCGATCGTCACGGTGCCCATGGTCCTGACGAGTCCGCCCCGCCCCCGGGCGACCGGCTCTCGCCCACCCTGGAGACCTTCGAGTTCGACCAATTCGACCCTCCGCCCGCTTGACTGGCCGCGGTGGCGGATCAACGCTTGCCCGGAGATGTCCGGTCGCCGGCCATGCCGTTCCAGGGAGTCCCGATGCGATACGTTTCGGTGGCAATCCTCGTCTTCGGTCTCCTCGCCCTCCTCGTGATGGCGCTGCTCATGGCCCGCTACCTGCGGCTGTGGGTGCAGTCCTACGCCTCGGGTGCCGGGATCGGGCTGTTCGATCTGGTGGCGATGAGCTTCAAGAAGGTCAGCCCGACGGTCATCGTCCGCAGCAAGATCATGGCGGTGAAAGCCGGTCTCGGTGACGCCAGCGGCATCACCCGGCAGGCGCTGGAGGGGCATTACCTCGCCGGGGGGCGGGTGCCGCTGGTCGTCCAGGCGCTGATCGCCGCCAACAAGGCGGGGATGACGGAGCTCGACTGGAAGCTCGCGACCGCGATCGACCTCGCCGGCCGCAACGTCCGCGAGGCGGTGCAGACGAGCGTCTATCCCAAGGTGATCGACTGCCCCGCTCGCAACAGCGGCCGCGACTCGCTCGACGCCGTCGCCAAGAACGGGATCCAACTCAAGGTCCGCGCCCGGGTGACCGTCCGCACCAACCTCAACCAGCTCATCGGCGGAGCCACCGAGGAGACGATCATCGCCCGCGTCGGCGAGGGGATCGTGTCGGCGATCGGATCGGCGGAGAAGCACACCGACGTGCTCGAAAACCCCGACGTCATCTCGAAGACGGTGCTCGCGCGGCGCCTCGACGCCAACACCGCGTTCGAGATCGTCTCGATCGACATCGCCGACATCGACGTCGGGGCCAACATCGGCGCCCGGCTCCAGGCCGACCAGGCCGAGGCCGACACGCGCGTCGCCCGGGCGAACGCCGAGGGGCGCCGCGCGATGGCGGTGGCCCGCGAGCAGGAGATGGTGGCGGGCATCGAGGAGAGCCGGGCGGCGCTCGTCGAGGCCGAGGCCGAGGTGCCCCGCGCGATCGCCGACTCGCTCCACTCGGGGCAGCTGGGAATCGTCGACTACTACAAACTGCGGAATCTCCAGGCCGACACGGAGATGCGCCGCTCGATCGCCGGCGCTTCGGCGTCGGGAGCGTCGGCGCCGCCGCCGGCGTGAGCGTCGTCCGGGGGTGAACACCGGCGGTGCCGGCCCCCGGCACCGCGGCGTTCCGTTCCAGCGAGGAGAGACTGCGATGCCGGGAATGCCCGTGGCGGCCATCGATTTCAGCGACCTCCTCGAATTGGCCCCGATCCTCCTGCCGGTCGGTCTGTGGGTCCTGTCGCGGCTGGCCGCGGTGGTGCGGGGAATGAACAACGCGCCGCCGGGCAGACCGCAGCCGTTTCCACCCGACGTCGTCCGCGACCTGCGGCGTGGACCGGCCCCCGGGCGTGCCGCGCCGCCGCGCCCCCCCGCCCCTGCGCGGCGCCCGGTCCCGGTCCCGGTCGCCGGTGGTGGCGAACCCCCCGCCGCCGCCGATCCGGCGTTCGAGCTTGCCAAGCAGATCGAGGAGTTCATCGCCCGTGGGCAGGGGTCCGCGGTGCGGAAGCCGTCGCCGCCGCAGCCCGCCGCAGCCCGCCCTCCCGGCACGGAGCGGCGGGCGTCGCGTCATGGGGAGCGGAAGGATCCCCGACAGCCGCAGCGGCCAGGGGCAGCGGCGAAGGCACCGGCACCACCGCCAGCGGCGACGGATCTGGGGCGGCTGCCGACCGACGTCAGCCGCCATGTCGAAGCGGCGTTTCGCCAGGAACCGCGCGCGCTGACTGTCACGGATCCGGTGGCGCCGACGGTGGCGACGACCCCGCAACACCCCGTCGTCGCCGAGCTGGTGGCGGCGATCCGCGACCCGCGTGCCTTGCAGCGGATGATCCTCGTCCGTGAGATTCTCGATCGGCCCGTCGACCGCTGGTGAGCGACGGGGTCTCCGCGGAGGCGAACGATGCCCACCCCGTCCCCGATCCGTCCCGGCACGGATCGCCTCGGCTGGATCGGCACCGGGATCATGGGGCGGGCGATGGCGGCGCGGCTGCTCGCGGCGGGGCACCGGCTCACCGTCCACACCCGCTCGCCGGCCAAGGCCGAGCCGTTGCTTGCGGCGGGGGCCGAGTGGGCGCCGACGCCGGCCGCGGCGGCCGCCGGCTCCGCCGCCACGTTCGTGATCGTCGGCTACCCGGCCGACGTCGAGGCGGTCGTGTTCGGTGCCGACGGCGTCCTCGCCGCGCTCGCCCCTGGAGCGCTGCTCGTCGACCACACCACCAGCAGCCCGGCGCTGGCGGAGCGGATCGCCGCGGCGGTCGCCGCGCGCGGCGCGACGAGCCTCGACGCGCCGGTCACCGGCGGGGATCGCGGTGCCCGCGAGGGCACGCTGACGGTGTTCGTCGGTGGTGATCCGGCCGCGCGGGGGGCGCTCGACGCCTGCTGGCCCGCCGTCTCCGCCCGCGTCGTCGATTGCGGGCCGCCGGGCAGCGGCCAACGGACAAAACTCGTCAACCAGATCGCGATCGCCGCGGGGATGATCGGGATGTGCGAGGCGCTGCTGTTCGCGTGGCGCGCCGGGTTGGATCCCGAGGTGACGCTCGGCGCCATCGCCGGGGGGGCGGCGGGGAGTTGGTCGCTGTCGAACCTCGGTCCACGGATCCTCCGGGGTGATTTCGCGCCCGGCTTCCTCGTCGAGCACTTCGTCAAGGACATGGAGCTCGCCCTCGAGGAGTGCCGGCGGATGGACCTGCGCCTGCCGGGGCTCGAATTGGCCGAGTCGTTGTACCGTCGGCTCGCCGACAGTGGCCGCGGCCGGCTGGGGACGCAGAGCCTCGTGCTGGCGCTGGCAGAGCATGCAGCGCTGCGGTGGCCGACCTGCTGAGCTGCAAAGGGACGCGCGGTCCCCGGGCCGGTTGAGCGCGCAAACCCCGGCGTTGGCCATGTCCCGCGGCGCCTGGCCGGCCGCCGACTTCGGGCTGGGAGGGCATTCCGCGCACTCCGCCGGAATCGCCCCCGTTCTCCAGCCGACACCCCCATCGGAGTCGTGCCGGTGGCTCCTCCGGGAATCGTCGATCCGCGCCTTGTCCCGCGCCCGGCGCTGCTCTACAAGTCGGATCGGCGGCTGCTTCGGCGGCCTCCCGCTGCGCGTAGACGAGGTCGCCCAAGCCTCGCCTACGCGCTCGTTTTCTGCAGGTCTGCCGCTGCCTTCCTCGGGATGGCGGCCGGTGGATTCGGCACGCCCTGCGGCGCGGAAGGAATCGTCCGCGGGGCGCGGCCGGCGATCGTGGTGGCGCGGAGGACAGGGGCATGGACGACCCGCAGCACGTCGCCACGCCGCGTGCTCCGCGACGGCCCGCGGCACACCGCCGGACCCGGGAGTCGTGCCTCGGCGGAGCCCCGATCCCGCGCGGATGGACCGCCGCGCTGCGTGGATGGGCCGCCGCGCTGCGTGGATGGGCCGCCGCGCTGGTGATCGCCGCCGCAGTCGGCCACCAGACGGCCAACGCCGACGATGGCCCGCCCCCGTTCCCGGCGACGGTCCGTGTCCTCGCCGACCACACCTACCTCCGGGCCGGTCCCGGTCCCGATTACTATCCGACCGAGCGGCTTGCGCAGGGGGAATCGGTCGAGATCTGGGCGGTCGACGAAGCGGGATTCTGCGCCGTCCGACCGGTCGCCGGGAGTTTCAGCTGGGTCCGCGCCTCCGATCTTCGCCTCGACGATCGCCCGCTCGGGGCGGTGGCTCCTCCGGGCAGCGAGGGCGTGGTGATCCACGACGGGGCGCTGGCGCGGATCGGCTCGCAGCTCAACGACCTGCGGCACGTCGCGCAGGTGAGCCTCGAGGCGGGCGAACGGGTTCGCGTGCTGGGGCGCGTGAGCGTCGCGGCAGGCCGCCATGCCGGCGACTGGGTGAAGATCGCACCGCCGGCGGGGGAGTTTCGGTTCGCGGCGCGGAGCGATCTGGAGTCACCGCCGGGGATGGAGCCGGCCGCGGTGCCGGCCGCACCGGCCGCCGCGGCGGCGCTGGCGGAGATCCGCTCCGCCAGGGCGGCGACCGAGGCCGTCGCCGCGCAGTTCCGCGAACCACTCTCCGCCGCTCCGGTAGCCGACCCGCCGGCACCGCTCGGCGGGATGGCCGAGGCCCGGCGCCTGCTCACCGGCTGGCTGCCGCGGGGCAGCACCGTCATCGACGGCACCGCGCCCCGTGCCGTCAGCTCTCCCGAGGCCGTCGCGACGGCCGACGACTTGGCGGACATCGACCTGGCCCTTTCGCTGGCGGTGGCCGGACCGACGGAGTCGTGGAACCTGCCGGCCGTGCGCGAGCGCCTCCGCCTGGCGGCCGCCCGGTCGACGCAGCCGGCCGATCGCCTCCGCATCGAGGCGATCGACGCCCGCCTGTCGCGATTCGAGGCGATCGCCTCCCGCCAGCGCTCGCTGGCCGAGGCCCCCGCGGCTGCCGCCGCGCCGGTGCGGATCGGGGGCATGTGGTCGAGTCTGTCGGCGCTCGGTTCGCGCCCGATCCGCCCCGGTGTCCTCCCCGGTGGCGTGCCGGCCGACGGCCAGCCCACCTGGACGCCGAATGACGTCGTCGAATCGAGCGGTCGGCTGGCGACGGTCGTCTCGCGGCGCCCCGACGCACCGCGGTTCGCGATCGTCGACGCCAACAACGCCGTCCTGTCGTTCGTCACGCCGCAGCCCGGCGTCAGCCTCGCGCCGCTCGTCGGCCAGCAGGTGACCGTTCGCGGGCCGCGCGGCTTCATGCCCGAGTACAAGCGCCCCTACGTGGTCGCCACCGAGGCCCGCCCCCGGCTCGCCGCCGCGCCGCTCGAGGACGGCGCGACCCGACGCTGACGGCTCCCGTCAGCGTTGCGCGGGTGCGGGCTTCCACCGTGCCGCCAGCCGCGTCGCCGCGGACTCGTGGTCGTCCCCGGCACCGCCGGCACCGGCCGCGGCCGCCGCCCGGCGGGCGATCCGCGCCAGCGAGCGACGGTCCTCGTCCGGTGTCCGTGGGAGACGGCTGGCGAGACGCTCGACGCCCGCGGGATTGTCGATGGCGGTCGTCGACAGCGTCTCCATGAACAAGCCGATCTCGCGGAGATTCGCCGCGGCGCAGCGGACGACGAGCGGCTGCAGCGTCCGGGTCACCAATTCCAGTCCGATCCCGTCCATGTCGACGAACGCATCGACGACGAGGCGGTGGCGGTGCCCCAGGGCCGTCGTGCCGACCGGTCCGTGACGGACGACGATCACGCACGACCCCGTCAAGGGTCGGGGGGCGAGCGAGCCGGTGTAGCGACCGCGGCCATGGAACACCAGCAGTCCGCCGTTGCCGTCGCGCCGGGCATGGAGGAGGCGGATGACGCCGACTGTGCCGTAGCCGTCGGCCAGATGCCACTGTCCGGGGCCGGTCGGGTCGAGGGAGAGTTGGCTGATCCCCAGAGCACGCCAGATGTCGACGACCACCTCGGGCTTGTCGAGCGCGAAGTGGAGCAGTGCCGTGTCGCAGTCGATGTCGAGCGCGGGCAGGCGACGGTAGAGGGTGCTGTTGCGGACGCAGTCTTCGACGGCGTTCCGCTGTGCGGCCGGCAGCCGCTCGAGGGGCAGCTGGCGGAGGACATCCGCGCGCGCCTGACGCGACGAACCGCCGCCGTCGGGCAGGAGTCGCTTCGCATCCTCGCCGGGAGCCGCCGCCGCCACGCCGGCGACGCAGGCCACCGCGATCACCCAGCCGCGCACGATCACCGCGCTTGCCCCCCGATCCACCGTCGTGCCCCCCGGCATGCCGCGTTACGGACCGATCGATTCGATGACGACGCCGACCGCCATGCTTTTCGGCTCGCCGCCGCCGCGAGAACCACTCAATCCGCAGGGGTCCACGGAGCGGCTTGCCCAGGTCCCCTGGCTCGCCCCGGGGACACGAAAGTGGGTTTGGCCCGGCCCCGCAGGTTCCATATCATCCCGCCCCCTCGTCCGTAGCCCGGACGAAGGGTTCGCGGGAGCGCGCATGACGTCCGATCGCTTCGCCACCGTCCGGCCCACGGGCCTCCTCGGCCGCGGGTTCGTCGCCTGGACCAAACTCTGCCTCCGCGCCGGGGGCATCGTCGTCCTCGCCGCCGTGGTCCTCGCCGTCGCCGCCGGTGCGTGGACGGCACGGTCGCTGGGCTACAAGGTCAACCGCACCGACCTGCTCGACCCCCACAGCGACTACGCGCGCCTGTGGACCGACTACGTCACCGAGTTCGGCGACCACGAGGATGCCGTCGTGGTCGTCGAGGGGCCGAACCGCGCCACCGTGATCCGTGTGCTCGAGGAGGTGTCGGCGGAGGTCTCGCGCGACGGTGCGCTGTTCGGTGAGGTCCTCCACGAGGTCGATCTGTCGCGGATCCGCTCCAAGGGACTGCACTACCTTCCGGTCACCGATCTCGAGGCGATCGACCGGTTCCTCGAGCACGCCGCGCCGCTCCTCGACGGTGGTTGGGCACAGCTCCGCGTCGGCACGATGGTCGGCGGCCTCACCGCGCAGCTCGCGGTGCCCGCCGACGCGGCGGCCGGTGGCGAACCGCCGGCCAAGGCGCTGGAACGCTACGTCGAATGCCTGCTCGACAGCCTGGAGACCGGAACGGCCGGTGCCGACGGCCGCCGCGACCAGGCCCCCTCGCCCTGGCCCGGGATGCCCGCCTCGCTGTCGACCCTCCACGACCTCGCCAGCCAGCACCTCCTCGCCAAGGACGGGCGGCTCGGGTTCGTGCTCCTCCGTCTGGCGCGTCAGGCGGGGGGCTTCGCCGGAGCCTCGGCGGCGACCGACGAGCTGCGCCGCCTCGTGTGCCTCGTCGCCTCGCGCCATCCCGACTGCAGCGTCGGCCTCACCGGCCTGCCGGTGATGGAGGACGACGAGATGCGCTCCAGCCAGTCGTCGATGCTGTGGGCGAGCGTCCTGTCGATGGCGGCGGTGATCGTCGTGATCGTCGCCGGGTTCGGCGGCGTGCGCCACGCGCTGCTGGCCAACGGCGTCCTGTGCATCGGCATGGCCTGGGCGTTCGCCTGGGCGACTGCCGCCGTCGGCCATCTCAACATCCTCAGCGTCACCTTCACCGTGACGCTGATCGGCGTCGGGATCGATTACGGCACCTACTACGTCGCCCGGTATCTCGAGGCGCGCCGCCAGGGACTCGGCTGCGAGGACGCGCTGCTCGAGACCGGTGCCGCGGTCGGCCCCGGGATCCTCACCGGGGCGGTGACGACCGCGGTGGCGTTCTTCTCGGCGGCGCTGACGAGCTTCGTCGGCGTGGCGGAGCTCGGCCTGATCGCCGGCGGCGGGATCCTCCTCTGTGCGGCCGCGGAACTGCTCGTCCTCCCCGCGGCGATCGCGCTGGTGGACCGCGGCCCGCTGGGGAGGTCGATCCCCGAGCCGGTGCCCGTGCAGACCTGGATCGCGCCGCTGCTGCGCCAGCCGCGGTTCGTCGCCCTGGCCATGATGGCCGGCACGCTGGCGGTGGCCTCGGGGCTCCACGACCTCGACTACGACCACAACCTGCTCAACATGCAGCCCGAGGGGCTGGAGAGCGTGGCGGTCGAGAAGAAACTCCTCGACGAGAGCGACCAGAGCGTGTGGTACGCCCTGTCGATGGCCGACTCGCGCGAGGAACTGCTCGCGCGCAAGGCCCGGCTGCTGGCCCTGCCGAGCGTCGAGCGCGTCGACGAGATCGCCTCGCTGCTTCCCGGCGACGAGGAGCAGAAGCGCCCGCTCATCGAGCGGATCCGGCAGCGGTTGGCGACGCTGCCGGAGCGGCCCCCGGAGATCCCCGTCGATCGCGTCGACCAGCTCGGCGAGACGCTCGCCTGGGCCCAGGGGGAGGCGGCCCGGCTGCCGGGCGCGCTGCGCTCCGCCTGGTATCTGGAGCGGACGCGCGACACGCTGCGGCGGATGGGGCCGACCGAGTGCTACCACGCATTGGCGTCGTTCCAGCAGCGGTCGGCCGGGGATCTCGTCAGCCGCCTCCACGCCCTGGCCGCCGTCGCCGATCCGGCGCCGCCGTCGCTCGACGACCTTCCCGAGAACCTCGTCCATCGCTTCGTGGGGTCGACCGGACGGCACCTCCTCAAGATCTACGGCCGTGGCGACATCTGGAACTTCCACGCCCTCGAGCGCTTCGTGCATGACGTCCGCGGCGTCGATTCCCGGGCCACCGGCCATCCCGTCCAGGCCTACGAGGCGTCGCTGGAGATGAAGCGGAGCTACGAGCAGGCGGCGCTGTCGGCACTGGTCGTGATCCTCGCCGTCCTGTGGCTCGACTTCCGCCACCTTGGCCATTCACTCCTGGCGGCGCTGCCGCTGGCCCTGGGAATGCTGCAGACGCTCGGGTTGATGGGCCTGGTGGGGATCGACCTCAACCCCGCCAACGTGATCGGCATCCCGCTGATCCTCGGGATCGCCGTCGATTACGGCGTCCACATCGTCCACGACGCCCGGGAACGCCCCGGCCCCTACATGATCAGCGCCTCGACCGCCAACGCCGTGCTCGTCGATGCCCTGACGACGATCCTCGGGTTCGGCGCGTTGATGGTCGCCAGCCACCGCGGGCTCGAGAGCCTCGGTCGACTGCTCACGCTCGGTGTCACGGCGTGCACGGTGACGTCGCTCGTCCTGCTCCCGGCGATCTTCGTGCTCCTCCGTGGCCGCGCCCCGGCGCCCGCGGCCGCCGCCGGACAGCCGGCCGAATCCACCGCGTGAGGCGGTCGCCTTCGGCCCCCCGGCCCGGCGCCAAGTCTGCCTTGTGCCGTCGTCCGCCGGCGCGGTAGCTACCCGCCGGATCCTCGCCCTGCCCGCGGAGCAACCATGAACCTTCGCCCATCGTTTCTCCGCCGCCCCGCCGGTCGCGGCGTGTGTGTCGTGGCCTGCCTCGCCGGCGGGATCGTACAGTGCCTCGCCGGAGCGGCGGCGGAACCCGCCACCCGCCCGGTGGCGGTGAGCCTCGAGGATCAGTTCCGCAATCCGCGCGACACAGCCCGGTTGGTCGGCGATGTCGTCGTGTTGGTGTATGCCGAGCGCAACGGGGCCGAGGCCAGCCACGATCTCGGCCGTCGGCTCCACGTCCACTTCCACCCCACCGCGGCCACGGTCGAGGGGCCGGAGTGGGGGCGGCAGCCGGTCGTCGCGCCGCAAGGGTGGCCCGCCGATCGCCGTCCCCCGGACGTCCACGCCGTGGCGGTCGCCTGCCTTCCGGAGATCCCGCGGGCGTTGCACCCGGTGGTCCGGGCGCAGGTCCGCAAGGAATCGCCGTACGTGCCGGTGTGGCTCGACTTCACCGGCGTGATGCCGCGACAGTTCGGCCTCGAGGACGGCGTGCCCAACGTCCTGCTCGTCGACACCCGCGGCCACGCGCAGGGGGTCGTCCGCGGCCAGGTCGACGAGCTGCGCTATCGGGAGCTGGTGACGGCGATCGATCGCCTCCGGGTCGCGGCCCTCGCCCAGCCGGCGCTGGCGACGGCGGGGAGCCAGCCCGGCGGCGTACAGCCGGCATCGGGCACCGTGCCCGGCCGCGGCGGGGTCGTGCCGGCGGGTGGACCACCGGCGGTGGCCGCGCCGGCCGCTGTCCTCAGGAGCGGTGGCGCTCCCTGAACCGCTGGCTCGCCTCGGTGAGCGTGGCCCGCTCGGCGGGTGTCAGGCTCGCCTCACCCGAACGGCTGATCTTCTCGAGGATCCGGTCGACCGCCTCGCGGAGCTCCTCGTCGGCGCGGTTGCCGCCGCGCGGGGACGGCGAGGTTTCATCGTCCCGCGACGGCGGTCGGACGACGCGGAGCCGGGGCAGCGACGGCGCCCGGAGCACCTCGCCGAGGTTCCACCCGCGCCACGCGTAGCAGAGCCCGAACGCCGCCCCGCCGATGTGGGCGACGTGGGCCACCGAGCCGCGGGCGGCATAGGCGCTATAGGCGTCCCAGCCGATGTATAGCAGGCCCAGCGCCCAGGCCGGCATCGGCAGGAACCCGAACAGCAGCAGCTCCATGTTCGGGTAGTGCCAAATGAACAGCGCCATCACCGCCATCACCGCGCCGCTGGCCCCGACCATGAACCGTCCGGCGTCCAAGGGCGTGAATACCTGGACGCTCACGACCCAGGCGATCCCGGCGACGACGATCGCGGTGCAGTAGAAGCGGAAGAACTCGGACCGGCCGATGATGTCTTCGACCTCACGGCCGAAGAACAGGATCGCCAGCATGTTCATCGCCAGATGGAGGATGCTCCCCGGGTCGTGGGCGAAGCCGTAGGTGAGCAGGTTCAAGAACCGGCTCGGCTGACGCGGCAGATTCCCCGGCAGCGCGAGGTAGCCGTCGAGGTCCACCTCGTGGAACACGAGGTTGGCGATCCACACTGCCACCGTCACCGCGATCAGCGTGGCGACGGCCGACCACGCCGTGGTCAGACCCGGCGGAAATGATCCCTCGTAGCGGCGATCGGCGAAGCCCATCGTGTCCTGACGCCTGCGGGGCGGACGGAAGCCGTGAGGGCATTGATCGGTCAGGTCGTCATCGGCCCGGGGGAGGCCGTCCGCGACCGCGCGGCCGGTGTGAATCCCCGATTGGCCGAGACGTTACCTCCGCCGCCGCGCACCGTCGCATCGTAGGCGGGGTGGGGGGGGCCTGCAACCGCCCACGCACGACCCGGTGCGCGGGGGGATGTGCTACATTCTCGCCCGCATCGTGATCCGGGCCGGGGTGTCCCGGCCGGCGGCAGCGCGGCGCTGATGCCGCGGCGAATCAGGGCATGGGGAGGCTCCGGGCATGGCCACCAACGGTCCATTGGGCAGAAAACTCCGGATGGCGCTGGTCGGCGGGGGCCAGGGTTCGTTCATCGGCCGCGTCCACGTCACCGCTGCGGTGCTCGACAACCGGGCGGCCCTCGTCGCCGGTGCCCTGTCGAGCGATCCGGCCCGTGCCAAGGCGAGTGCCGCGGATTACGACATCGAGCCGGCCCGCGCCTACGGCTCCTACGAGGAGCTGATCGCCACCGAGAAGGCGCTTCCCGCCGGAAAGCGGATCGACTTCCTCTCGATCACCACCCCCAACCACATGCACTTCCCGGTCGCCAAGGCCGCGGTCGAGGCCGGCTTCCACGTCGTCTGCGACAAGCCGTTGACGCTCGATCTCGCCGAGGCGGAGGCATTGGCGAGCCTGGTGCGGTCGAGCAACGTCGTGTTCGCCGTCTCCCACAACTACACCGGCTACCCGCTGGTGCGCCAGGCCCGGCAGATGGTCCTCTCCGGCGAGCTCGGCGAGATCCAGGCGATCCGCGCCGAATACATCCAAGGCTGGCTGCGGACGCGGCTCGAGGCCGAGGGGCAGAAGCAGGCGGCGTGGCGGACCGACCCGGCACGGAGCGGCGCCGCCGGGGCGTTCGGTGACATCGGCACCCACGCCTACAACCTCGGCCGCTACATCACCGGCCTGCTCCCCGAGAAGATCAGCTGCAACCTCGAGATCTTCGAGCCCCACCGGGCCCTCGACGATTACGGCCACGCGGTGATCCGCTACGCCAACGGCGCCCTCGGGACGGTGACCGCCTCGCAGATCAGCCACGGGCGGGAGAACGATCTGCGGATCCAGGTCGACGGCACCAAGGCGAGCCTCGAATGGCACCAGGAGGAGCCCAACAAGCTCCTCGTCCGTCGCAACGGCCACCCGCTGGCGGTGTACACGCGCGATCCCAACGCCCCGTTCACCAACGATGCCGGCAAGGCCGCCTGCCGGCTGCCGTCGGGGCATCCGGAGGCGTTCTTCGAGGCCTTCGCCAACGTCTACCGCTCGGCGTTCGACGCCATGGCGCTGGCGGCGACCGGCCAGCCGTTCGAGCGGACCGACACCGTCTATCCCAACATCCACGACGGCGTCGAAGGGATGCAGTTCATCGAGCAGTCGGTGGCCAGCAGCCGGGCCGACGGCGCCTGGCTGCCGCTGGGCCATCCGCTCGCACGCCGCTGAGGGTTCTCTCCCGATGCCCCCGACCAGCCGCCGCGACACCGCCTGTTTCGTGTTCGACATCGAGAGCGTGGCCGATGGGGCGCTGGTGTCGCGGCTGAAGTATCCGGGAGACAACCTCGCCCCTGCCGAGGCGATTCGCCGCTACCGCGCGGAATTGCTCGCCGAGAACGGCAAGGACTTCATCCCCTACACCTTCCAGCTCCCGGTTTCGCTGGTCATCGCCCGGATCGCCGGCGACTACCGGCTCCTCGATCTGGTGGCCCTCGACGAGGCCCAGTCGCGTCCGCACGAGATCGTCCGCCTGTTCTGGGAGGGCTGGGAGCGCTACGGCCGGCCGCGGCTGGTGACGTTCAACGGCCGCGGCTTCGACATGCCGCTCCTCGAGCTGTGTGCCTTCCGCTACGGGATCGCGATCGGCGACTGGTTCGCCGAGGACCGCAAGAGCTTCGACCAGCCGCGCAACCGCTACAACACCGCGGCCCATCTCGACCTTCACGAGTGGCTGACCAACAGCGGCGCTTCGCGGTTCGTCGGCGGGCTGTCGTTGGCGGCCAATCTCATCGGCAAGCCGGGCAAGACCGACGTCGCCGGCCACATGGTGCAGGACCTGTGGGATGCCGGCCGGGCGGCCGAGATCCACGACTACTGCCGGGGCGACGTCCTCGACACGTACTTCATCTTCCTCCGCTCGCGTGTGCTCGCCGGCGACATCGACCTCGCCCACGAGCAGCAGCTGATCGACCAGGCGCGGGACTGGATCACGGCCAAGGCGGAGTCGACGCCGGGACTGAAGCGCTACCTGGCAGCCTGGGGCGACTGGCAGAGCCCGTGGCCGGGGTGAGAGCGCCGCGGCGCGCGGTCGGACCGCGGTGACGGCCCGAGCGGCGTCGTGACCCGGAACGGCCGCCGGTCACTCCGCGATCGTTTCCTTGACCAGCTGGATGAAGTGCTGGGCACGCGACGAAGCGGTGAGATCGGCGGCCTTCTTCTCGGCGGCCTTCTTGTCGGCGTACTCGAACAGCACCAGCCGCTTCATCGCCGGATTGAACACGCCCCAATAGGCTTTCAGACGCGCCTCCTTGGCGACCTTCTTGCGGGCCGGCTTCTTGGCCGCGACCTTGGGCTCCTTCGCCGCCCCCTCCTTGACGGCCTTCTCCTTGGCCGGCTTTTCTTTCTTTCCCCCCGACTTCTCGCGCGCCTCGGCGGCGTCGGACTGGGCCCGGAGCTCCTTGCGGTTCACAACTTTCCGTGCCATGTCGCCTGCCGTCCTCGTACGCGATTGGTGGGTGGAAATTCTCGCCGGAGTATAGCCCGGCGTGGATCCCCTGCATCGGCCCTCGAGTGGTCGGCGTCGCGCCGCGACCGCCGTCTTATACTCGTCGTGCCGCTGCCCGCCGCCGGGCCGCCACCTCCGCAGGACCGCCGGAATCCCCGATGGACAGCGCCGTCGCCGACCTTCCGCTCGCCTCCCCGCTCACCGCCTACCGCGGCCTCGAGGACCGTCTGCTCGACGAGCGGATCGAAGCGGTCCGCCGGCGGATGGGGGGGAGGCTCGTGATCCTCGGACACCACTACCAGCAGGACGGCGTCATCGCCCACGCCGACCTGCAGGGGGACAGCTACCAGCTCTCCGCCGCCGCCGCCGCCCGGACCGACTGCGAGGCGATCGCCTTCTGCGGCGTCCATTTCATGGCCGAGACGGCCGACATCCTCGTCAACCGTCCCGAGAAGGTCGCCGACCGTGGCGGGCGGCGCGTCTCCGTCGTCCTCCCCGACATGGCCGCCGGCTGCTCGATGGCCGACATGGCGGCGATCCATCAGGTCGAGGATGCCTGGGCCGATCTCGGCACGGTGGCCGACACGGCGCGCGTCGTGCCGGTCACCTACATCAACTCGGCCGCCAGCCTGAAGGCGTTCTGCGGACGTCACGGCGGCATCGTCTGCACGTCGAGCAACGCCCGCGCCGTCCTCGACTGGGCGTTCGCCCGCGGCGACCGCGTGCTGTTCTTCCCCGACCAGCACCTCGGCCGCAATACCGCCCGGACGATGGGAATCGGCCTCGAGCAGATGTGCGTCTGGAATCCGCACGAGCCCCGGCTCGGAGGCAATGACGCCGCCCGGCTCGCGGCCAGCCGGGTGATCCTCTGGCAGGGGCACTGCAGCGTCCACGCGATGTTCCGTCCGGAACATGTCGACGCCGTGCGCCGCGCGGTCCCTGGCGTGAAGATCCTCGTCCACCCGGAGTGTTCGATGGAGGTCGTCGACAAGGCCGACCTCGTCGGGTCGACGAGCTACATCGTCCGCCAGGTGGAGTCCGCCCCCGCCGGCACGGCATGGGCGATCGGCACGGAACTGCACCTCGTCAAGCGCCTCGGGACGAATCACCCGGAGCAGTCGATCCGCTTCCTCTCGCCGGTGGTCTGCATGTGCGCGACGATGTACCGCATCGACCTGGCGCACCTCTGCTGGAGCCTCGAGCACCTCGAGGCGGGCCGGCCGGTGAACGTGATCACCGTCGACGACGACACCGCCCGCTGGGCGGTGACGGCGCTGGAGCGGATGCTCGCCGTCCGGTGAGCCCGGGGGATCTTCAGCCGCGCGGAGGACATGTCATGCGGTCGGTGGCAGCCTGGTGCCTGGTGGTGATCGGCGGCACGGTCATGGCGCATGGCGCACCCCCGGTACCGGTGATCTTCGACACCGACATGTGCGGCGATTGCGATGACGTCGCGGCGCTGGCCATGCTCCATGCGCTCGAGTCGCGGGAGCAGTGCCGGCTGCTGGCGGTGACGGTGTCGGCGAGCCATCCGCGCGCCGCCCCGTTCGTCGACTGCGTCAACCACTTCTACGGCCGGACCGGGATCCCCGTCGGCGTCGTCCGCCCCGGCGGCGTCGTCGAGCAGAGCGTGTATCTGAAGCTCGCCGACGCGACCTGGGACGACCCCGCCTTCGCCGGCCGCGAGCGCTATCCCCACCGGCTCCGCGACGCGGCCGACGCCGCGGAGGCGGTCGGGGTCCTGCGGGCGGCGCTGGCCGGCGCCCCCGATGGCGCCGTGGTCGTGATCCAGGTCGGCTTCTCCACCAACCTCGCCCGGCTCCTCGACAGCCCCCCGGACGCCGTCAGCCCGCTCCCGGGCGCGGAACTGGTGGCGCGGAAGGTGAAGTGCCTCCAGCTCATGGCCGGGGCGTTCCAGCCGATCGACGGCAATGCCGCCTACGGGGAATACAACGTCGTCCGCGACCGGGCGGCCGCCGCGCTCGTCGCCGAGCGTTGGCCGACCGAGATGGTGTGGAGCGGGTTCGAGATCGGGATCGCGCTGCCCTATCCGAGCCGGAGCATCCTCGAGGACTTCCGCGACGTGCCCCACCATCCCGTCGCCGAGGCCTACCGGATCCTCTCGCCGCCGCCGCAGGACCGGCCGAGCTGGGACCTGACGAGCGTTCTCGACGGCGTCCTCGGCAGCCGCGGCTACTTCGACCGCTCGCCGCCGGGGCGGGTGACGGTGACCGAGAAGGGGGCGACGACGTTCACGGCCGAAGCCGCCGGAAAGCACCGCTACCTGATCCTCCGCGACGAGGCCGCCAAGGCACGCGTCACCGAGGCGCTGGTCCAGTTGGTGAGCCAGCCGCGCTGACTCGTTTCGTCAGCGCCCCGCGCTGACGTGTTTGGTCAGCGTTCCACGCTGACGTCGCCCGTTCAGCCGACCGCCGCGTCGAGCGTCGGCCACACCGCGACCAGCTTGCGCGAGCGCTCGTACGCCGCCGCCAGCGTCCGCACCCCCTCCGGCCGCGGCGAGAACCGGCGCGGCGTGCCGGTGGCGTGGGCGGTGAGGAACGTCGCCCAGTCGCGGCGGTCGCCGCCGAGGACGGCGGCGCGGTACGCCGCCAGCAGCGCAGCGCCCCAAGCGCAGCCCTCGGCGGCACCGTCGAGGAGCGTGACCGGCGTGGCGAAGGCGTCGGCGATCACCTGCCCGAGGGCCGGCGTCTTCGTCAGCCCGCCGGAGAGGATCACCTCGGTCCGCGGGAAGCCCTGGGCGTCGAGCAGGTCGCTCCCCTGGCGGAGGTTGAAGACCGTTGCCAGGAGCATCGCCTTGGCGACGTTGCCGGGGGTGGCGTTGCGTTCGTTGAGGCCGATCACCAGGGCGGTGCCGCCGCGCGACACCCCGAGCCCCGGCTCGTCGTCCTGGAACGGCAGCGCGAGGATCCCGCCGCAGTCGTCGGGGGCGGCCACGATCTCGGGCATCAGCGTTGCGAACGCGTCCCCTCCGCTCCCCGCGCCGGCCCGGCCGAACAGGTCGACGACGGTGTTCATCGGCGTCGTGCCGTTGCGGATCCACACCATGTTGATCGGCTTGCCGTCGGGAGCACAGAAGTGGTCGATCGCCCGGGCCACCCCCTGGAACGGCCGGTCGCCGACCGAGTTGGCGACGACGCTCGTGCCGTAGCTCAGCGCCACCTGACCGGCCGTGCCGATCAGCGAGCCGGCGAGGGCGGCCGACTGGTCCCCCTCGGCCGGAGCAACCGGGATGCCGGGAGGCAGGCCGAGCAGGGCGGCGCCATGGCCGTCGAGCACGCCCCCGTCGCCACCGGCGCGGCTTACCTCGGGGAGCAGTGCGCCGAGCGCGGGGAACGGTCCCCCGGGGACGGCGGCGGCGTGGCGCTCGTAGGCGGCGAGGCGCCGCGGGTCGTAGCCGAGCGTGGCCTGGTCGATGGGAAACATCCCCGCCGCATCGCCGATTCCCAGCCGCCACTGGCCGGTGAGACGCCGCGCCAGCCAGCCGGCGGGGGTCGTGAGCCGACCGGTCGCGCCCGCCAGATCGGGGCGGTTCCGCAGCGTCCACAGCCAGCGCGCGGCGGTGATCCGCTTGGGCATCTTCACGCCGAGCAACGCGGTCAGTTCCTCCCCCTCCGCTTCGTTGCGGCCGTCGCACCACAGCCGCGCGGGTGCCAGCGGCGTCGAGTCGGCGGCGCAGAGGACAGCGCCGTGCATCTGCCCGGCGATCCCGATCGCGGCCACGTCGACGGGGATGCCGCGGCGCGCCGCCGCGGCGCGGACGTCGGCCATCGCGGCGGCCAGGGCGTGCTCCCAGTCGGCCGGCGCCTGCTCGTAACACTCGGCGGCGAGGCCGGGAACCATGCCGTAGCCCGCCGAGCCGGTGGCGACGATCCGCAGCGCCGGGTCGGTGAGGATCACCGACAGTCCCTGGGTGCCGGCGTCGATGCCGAGGAAGCCTGCTGCCATCGGAGCCTCGCGGTGCGCGACGGGGATGCCACGATCGCCGGCCACGGCTCACGCCACGGCGGGCGACCGGCGGATCGACGCGGCGCGATGATACCAGGACGATCCGGCCGTCAGCCGTTCCAGCGGACCGCCGCCGACTCGCCGGGCCCGCGCGTCCCGCAGAACGCGACCTCGATCCCCAGCGCCCGCGCCGCCGCCGCCTTGGCCAGCGCACAGCGGTCGGCCGCCGCGGCGTCGGTGGCGTAGGCGACCTGGACGTGGTTGGCTTTGTGGCGTGCCATCATCTGGTCGCGCGACACGCCGTAGGTCACGGCATGCATGATCGGCCACTGCGGCGTGGTGGCGTCGAGGCGCCGGCGCGTCTCCCCGTCGGGGAGCCGGACCACCGCCGCCCGGCCGATGTCCATGCAGAGCTTCTCGGCAGGGCCGGTGCCGTCGACCCAGATCCGGCTCCAGACGATCTCCCCCGGTTTCGACACGCCGGCGAGCGTGCTGCCGCCGAGCCGGAAGTACATCGGCGGTTGCCGGTAGCCATGTGCTCCCTTCCACCCGCCGATGAAGTGTGCCGGCGGCGCGGCGCCCGAGATCTCGAACACCCAGACCCACTGGTCGGTGGAGTGGGACTGGTCCCAGTCGCCCCAGCGGATGTCGTGGAGCGTGTTCTCGACCGGCTCGCCGAGGGCCTCGTGGACGCGCTGCGTGAGCAGGCCGTCGAGGCCGGCGCACTCGTCGACCTCGTTGAAGTGGGTCAGCGGCCGCCCCTTGTGGAGGATCCGGCTCGACCCCTCGGCGGTGACCGGCGGGCGCTTCGAGTCGTTGAGCATCCCCTCGACAAGGTCGCTGGCGGGGAGCAGGTCCTTGAGGCCCTGCTGGTACTGGATCCCGACCAGGTCGCAGCCGAAGCGGTCGGCGAGGCGCAGCGTGGCGACGTACATCCGGCACTGCCACAGCACCTGCTCGCGGGAAAGGTCGGTGGCGTCGTTGCGGCCGAAGTGGAAGGTCATCCCCGCCTTCTCCAGCCAGCGGAACACCTCCTTGCCCTCCGCCTCGTTGACACGCGTCGTCTCGTGGTACAGCGCGCTTTGGCTGAGGCGTTCCTTGAACACGCCGGTGGCGTGGAGGAGGCGGTCGGGGATGATCGCGTTCTCCATTCCCATGCAGCCCTCGTCGAAGACCCCCATCAGCGCCTTGTGGTGGACGAGCGTGGCGGCGATCTGGCGGCCCAGCTGGTCGAGCTTGGGGGGCACGCGGACGGCGCCGATCGGCACGACGTGGCTGGTGTCGTGGTGGACCGTGCCCCGGTCGAGCCAGGCCTGGAGGTGGCGGGCGAAGCTCGGGCTGGCGAAGTCGTCGGCCCACAGCGTGGCGTAGGGCACGCCGGCCTTGGTGAGCGACCCGTTGAGGTTGAGCATCCCCACCAGCCCCGGCCACTGCCCCGACCAGTTGGCGACGGTGAGGATCGGGCCGGAATGGGTCGAGAGCCCGGGGAGGACGTGGTTCGAGTACTGCCACACCGCCTCGGCGACGACCAGCGGCGCTTCCGGATCGACATGGGCGAACACGTCGAGCCCCTCGCGCGCGCTGCCGATGAAGCCGTGGCCGCGCGCTTTGGAGACGGCGTGGCCGCGCACCAGTTTCCGTCCGGCGCGCGACAGCGCCGTGGCGAGGGCCGTCTCCATGTCGCGCTGGGCCGGCCAGCAGGTGCGGTTGGCCTCTTCACGGAGGTCGCCGCTGGCCACGAGGACCACGTCGGCGCGACTCGGCTTGGCGGACGTCGGGCGGGATTTGGTCGCCATCGGGTCACCCTGGGAGAACCGGATCGAACACGCGGGAGCCGATTGGAACCGGCCCCCGGGGCGAAACTATACTCACCGCCGCTCCGGGTCGGGACGGCGTCGGTCGGACCCCGGAGCGACCCCGTGGAGCTGCCCATCCATGCGTCGTGCCACCCGCATTCCCGTCTGGCTGTCGGCCGGCTGCGCCCTCGCAGCCTGGGGAATTCTCGCCGTCCTCCCCGGCGCCGCCCAGGAACCGGCCGCCGCGGCCCCCGCCCCGGCGCCGAACCTCCCGGCGTTCACCCGCTGGATCATCGCCGCCGACTACACGCGCGACGGGGCGCAGCTGGTCACCGCCGGTGGGGAGAGCCTCCTCTACCGCCCCGGCGACGTCGTCGTCTGGAATGCCGCCGACGGCAACCGGATCGGCGACCTCGCCGGCCACCCGACCGCTGTCTGGGCGGTGAAGGTGTCGAAGGACGGCAAGCTCGCGGCGACTGCCGGCTACGACGGCTTGGTCAAGCTCTGGGACCTGCCCGCGCGGGCCCTCAAGGCCGACCTCAAGAAGCACAAGGGATGGGTCCGGTCGCTCGATTTCTCCCCTGACGGCACCAAGCTGGCGACGGGTGGGGAGGATGGCACGGTCGTCGTGTGGGACACGGCCACGAACGCCGAAGTCCGGGCGATCACGGCCCATGCCGCGGCCACGACCTGCCTCGCCTTCTCCCCCGACGGGGCGACGCTGGCCACCGGCGGCGGCGACAAGCTCGTCAAACTGTGGAACGCCGCCGACGGCGCCGAGAAGGCGAAGCTCGAGGGGCACGGCGACGCCCTCTGGACGCTCGCCTGGTCGCCCGACGGCACGAAGATCGTCAGCGGCGGCGCCGACCGGACGGCGAAGCTGTGGAACACGGCCGACAACAAGGAGCTCGGCACGCTCGCCGGTCACAAGGACTGGGTCACCAGCGCCGCCTTCCTTCCCGACGGCAGCCGGCTGGCGACCGCCAGCCTCGACGGCGTCGTCAAGCTCTGGGACACCGCGTCGCGCGCGGAGCAGTATGGGCCGGAGGCGATCAAGTCGAGCCTCTGGACCGTGACCTTTTCCCCTGACGGCAAGTCGCTGTTCATCGGCAGCCACGCCGGCGGGCGAATCGTGCCGGTGCCGGAGCCGAAGCTCGTGCCCCCGCCGCCCCCCCCGCCGCCGCAGCCGCAGTGGGTGGCGCTGGTCCCGACCGCGTTCACCAGTGCGGCCGGCGCGACCGCGGCGATCGGCGCCGACGGCGTCGTGCTCGTCACCGGCAACCGTGCCAAGGACACCTACACGCTCAAGGCGGTCGTCCCCGCGGGTGGGAACCTCAAGGGTGTCAGGCTCGAGGCTCTGGCCGATGACACCCTGCCCGCGAAGGGACCGGGGCGGGCCGACAACGGGAACTTCGTCGTCAGCACGTTCGCCGTCCAATTCGGGCCCGCGGGGGGCGCGGAGACGCCGACCGCGGTCAAGTTCGCCGGCGCCAAGGCCGACTTCGAGCAGGAGAACTACGCCATCGCCGGCACGCTCGACGACAAGGCCGACAGCGGCTGGGCGATCGGCGGCGGGATCGGCGCCAATCACGTCGCCTCCTACGACCTGTCCACCGACGTGGTGGTTCCCGCCGGCAGCCCGCTGTCGATTTCGATCGACCAGCAGCACGCCGACGGCACCCACGCGCTGGGCAAGTTCCGCCTCCACCTCCTTCAGGAGGTTCCTCCGCCGGCTCCCGCGCCGCCGGCGGAGGCTCCCAAGCCCTGAGCGGTCTTCAGTGACGGTCCAGCGCCGTCCGCCGGCGCGAGAGCACGCGCCGACGGCTGCTAGGATGGACCGCCGATGGCGTGAGAGCGGAACCAGGAGGGATACGGCGATGGAGCGGCGTGGACTGCGGATTCCCGGTTGGTTCGTCGTCGCGGGGGCCGGCTTCGTGGCCGGCGTCGCGTGCTGCGTGGGGCCGCGACTCCGGTCGCCCGAAACGCTGCCGGCGGTGCGCGCCGCCTCGAGCCTCGCCGAAGGCTCGTTCGCGACCTGCACGGTGCCGCTCGACGGCTTCGAGGGGCTGTTCCTCCTCGACTTCGAGACCGGCGACCTGTCCGGCGGGATTCTCAAACCGGCGACGGGGAAGTTCACCGGCCTCTACAAGACCAACGTCCTCAAGGACCTGGGATTCAAGCCTGGTCAGGCGAAGAACCCCAAGTTCCTCCTCGTGTCGGGAATCGCCAACGTCACCCGTCTCGGGCCGCTCACGCTGTCGCCGTCGGCGTTGTTCGTCACCGACTCGGCGACCGGGACCACGGTGGCGTACGGCATTCCGTCGCTGACCGCGCCGGCTGCCGGGGCGTTTGCGGAGTTGGTGCGGCTCGACGTCGTCAATCCGCGCGGTGGTGGCAAGACCCGATGAGCGGTGCCATAGAGCCGGAGCGCGGCCCGTCCGACGCCGCCGAGCCACGCGGCCGATCACCTGCCGACGGCCAGTCGGTGGTGACCGTCAACGGCACGCCCCGCACCGTGCCGGCCGGGGCCACCGCCCACGACATGGTGGTGGCGCTCGGGCTGGCCGGGCGACCGCTGGCCGTCGAGATCGACGGGCGCGTCGTGCCCCGGGCACGGCTCGCCGGCTGTATGCTGGAATCCGGCAGCGTGATCGAGATCGTGACCCTCGTCGGCGGCGGCTGAGCCGCCGGGACCTTCCATGGCCGTCGGCCCCGTGCCCGTCGTCGATGCCGCGCTGGCCGACCGGCCACTCCGCGTCGCCGGCCTCACGCTTGCCAGCCGCCTCGTGGTCGGCACCGGCAAGTATCCGTCGATGGCGTCGATGGTCCGCTGCCTGGAGGCGGCCGGGGCCGATTGCGTGACGGTGGCGGTCCGCCGCGAGCGGCTCGTCACCGCCGCCGGCGAGAACATCCTCGAATTCCTCGACCCTGCCCGGTACACGCTCCTCCCCAACACCGCCGGCTGCTACAGCGCCGACGATGCCGTCCGCGTCGCGCGGCTCGGCCGCGAACTGCTCCGCGATCTCGGCAACCCCGGCGCCGAGTGGGTCAAGCTCGAGGTCCTCGGCGACCCGAAGACGTTGCTCCCCGATCCGGTCGGGACCCTCGAGGCGACCGCCCGTCTCGTCGCCGACGGGTTCGCGGTGCTCGTCTACACCAGCGACGATCCGGTGGTCGCCCGGCGCCTCAAGGCGGCCGGCGCCGCCAGCGTGATGCCCGCCGGCAGCCCGATCGGCTCGGGGCAGGGGATCCTCAATCCCGCCAACCTGCGGATCTGCCTGGAGTTCCTCAAGGGGGACGACCCCGACTACCCGGTGATCGTCGATGCCGGTGTCGGCACCGCCAGCGACGTCGCGGCCGCGATGGAGCTCGGGGTCGACGGGGTGCTCCTCAACACCGCCATCGCGCTGGCCGCCGAGCCGGAGCGGATGGCCCACGCGATGCGCGCCGCCTGCTTCGCCGGGCGCCAGGCGTTTTTGGCCGGGCGAATCCCCCGGCGCCTCTACGCCTCGGCCTCGAGCCCCGTCGAAGGGGTGATCGGCACTCCGCGGCGCGCGGAGTGAAGCCGATGCTCGCGCGCCGCGTGATCCCCTGCCTCGACGTCGACCGGGGGCGCGTCGTCAAAGGGACGCGGTTCGTCGATCTCGTCGACGCCGGGGATCCGGTCGCCGTCGCGGCGCGTTACGAGGCCGAGGGGGCGGACGAGCTGGTGTTCCTCGACATCACCGCCAGCCACGAAGGCCGCGCGATCATGCTCGACGTCGTCCGCCGCGTCGCCGAGAGCGTGTTCATGCCGTTCACCGTCGGCGGCGGGATCCGCACGCTCGACGACGCCTGCCGCCTCGTCCAAGCCGGTGCCGAGAAGGTGAGCATCAATTCGGCCGCCGTCCGCACCCCGGACCTGATCGCGGCGGTCGCCGACCGGCTCGGGAGCTGTGCGACGGTCGTCAACATCGATCCGAAGCGGGTCCGCCGCGGCGACGGCAGCGAGGCCTGGGAGGTGTTCATCTCCGGCGGCCGCGAGCCGACCGGCCTCGACGCGGTGTCATGGGCGCGGCGCGTCGAACAGCTCGGTGCCGGGGAGATCGTCCTCACCTGCATGGACCGCGACGGCACGCGCGACGGCTACGATCTGGAGATCACCGCCGCGGTCAGCCGGGCGGTGCGGATCCCGGTCGTCGCCAGCGGCGGCGCCGGCGCCCCCGAGCACCTCGCTGCGGCGGTGACCGAGGGAGGGGCGGATGCGGCGCTGGCCGCTGGAATCTTCCATTTCGGGCAGTGTACGATCCGGGACGTCAAGGAACTGTTCCTGGCCCGGGGGATTCCCGTCCGTCCGCCCGCCGCACCCTAGAGGTGCGGGCAATACGTCATCCTCGTTGGGATCACCGTCCGATGGCGACGATCGACAGTGCGACTGCGTCAGCCCCTGCACCGGCCACCCCATCCGTGGCCGAGATCCCGGCCCAGCCGGCAGCCGAGGCCGCGTCCGAGAAGCCGGTCGCCAGCGGCGGCCGCCCGCGGCTCGAGATCGACCGGCTGTTCGAGGCGCTGGTGAAGCTGATGGGTAGCGACCTCCACCTCAAGGTCGGCCAGCCACCGATCGTCCGCGTGAAGGGGGCCTTGCAGCCGCTCAAGGCGCCGAAGATCGAGGACGAGCAGATGCGGCGGCTGTGCCTGCCGATGCTCGACGAGCGCCAGCGGCGGATCCTCGAGAACGACGGCGGCTGCGACTTCGCCTACACCGTGCCGGTCGACGGCGTCCGCTGGCGGTTCCGTGTCAACCTGCTCCATCAGCAGGGGGCGATGGGGCTGGTGGCGCGGCGCGTCAACAACACGATCCCCGACTTCAAGGGGCTGTTCCTGCCGACGTCGATCGAGCGGCTCTGCCAGCTCGATCAAGGCATGGTGTTGCTCGCCGGCGTCACCGGCTCCGGCAAGAGCACCACGATCGGCTCGATGCTCAACTACATCAACAAGAACTACCGCAAGCACATCCTCACGCTCGAGGACCCGATCGAGTTCGTGTTCACCGAGGACAAGTGCCTGATCAACCAGCGCGAGATCGGCCAGGACGTCAAGAACTTCGAGATCGGGATGAAGCACGCCGTCCGCGAGGACCCCGACATCATCCTCGTCGGCGAGATGCGCGACGTGGAAACCTTCAAGACTGCGATCCACGCCGCCGAGACCGGACATTTGGTATTCGGTACGATCCACGCCGCGAGTGCCCCGAGCACGATCGGCCGGATCCTCGACCTGTTTCCACAGGAAGAGCACGCCGCGATCCGCAGCGCGATCGCCTTCAACATGAAGGGGATCATCGCCCAGAAGCTCCTCAAGAGCATCCGCCCCGGCGTCAGCCGGGTGCCGATCTGCGAGGTGCTGTACTTCGACGTGCTGGTACGGAAGTACGTCCTCGAAGAGCAGGAGCACCTGATCGCCGACCACATCAAGAAGTCAGCGAAGGACGGCATGCAGGATTTCACGGCGAGCCTCAAGTCGCTCATCGACCAGCAACTCATCGATCGCAACGACGCGCTCGAGATCGCCCCCAACCGCGAGGCGCTGATGATGGCCCTCAAGGGGATCGGTGTCTCGTGATGCGGGGCCGTTGCCTCCCGGCAGTGCTCGTCGTCGCCTTCCACGCGGCCGTGACCGGTGGCGCGATCGCCCGCGCCGACGACGGCTGGCCCGTGCCCAGCCCGGAGTGGCTCGACCGGCCGGCTGGCGGTGGGCTGGCGATCCTGCCCTTGGTGACGTGGTGGCTGTTGGTCCTCTGCTGGACCGCGTCCTCCGACTGGGTGACGCGCGACGCCTCGAAGCGCAACATCCAGCCCAACCTCTGGGGCGCGGTGACGACGGTCCCGTTCTTCCTCACCGCGCTTGTCGCTTGGCTCGTCCCCTCGGCGATCATCGGCCAGGTACTGATGGGGCTGGGCTGGCTGGTGCCGCTGTTCGTCTATGCCGGGCGGCGGAACGCCAAGCTCAAGGAGTCGGAGAAGATCCTCACCGTCGGCCATGCCCGCCGGGCACTGGCCGGGGTCTTGGGCCGGTTCGGGATCCACATGGAGGTCGGCGACGAGCCGGCCGACGCCCTCCCGGCGATCACCCTGCTGCCGGTCGGGGGCAAGGACGAGGCCGATAACAAGGCCCGCTCGGAGGCGGCGGCGGCCACTCCCGGGATCGAGGAGACGAAGAAGATCCTTCAACAGGCCGTCGCGGCACGGGCCTCGACGCTGCTTCTCGAGTGGGGGCCGTCGGTCGTCAACCTCCGCAACGAGGTCGACGGGGTGTGGATGCCGCAGCGGGTGTTCAAGAGCAAGGGGGGGCGGAAGACGGGCGAGGTGTGGGCCGACGCCCCGCCGCTCGAGCGGCCAGTGGCCGACGCGATCGCCGTCACCCTCAAGACGCTCACCGGCCACGAGCCGAAGGAGCGGCGTGGCCAGCTCTCGGGGACCTTCGCCGTGCTGTCCGACGGCAAGCCGCGGAACTGCCGGTTGACCGTCCGCTCGGCCCACGGCGGCGAACAGATGCTCGTGCAGATCGAGTCTCCGGCACTGCTGTTCAAGGGCTACGACGACCTCGGCGTCCCGAAGCCGATCGCCGAGCGGCTCCGTGAGTTGCTGGCGCTGGAGAAGGGCGTGCTGCTGGTGTCGTCGCCGCGCGGCAACGGCCTGTCGACCACCTTCGACGTCGTCGTCCTCGCCTGCGACCGGCTCCTCCGGGACTTCATCTCCATCGAGGACGCCGCCGCCCCGCCGCGCGAGATCCAGAACGTCAAGCCGGTCCGCTACGACGCCCGCTCGGGGACGACGCCCGTCGCCGCCCTCGAGACGGCGATGCGCGAATACCCGCGCGGGATCGTGACCCGTGACCTGACCGACAAGGATCTGGCGGTCAAGTTGCTCGAGCTCGCCGACGACTCGCAGATGGTGATCATCAGCCTCCGGGCCAACGACGCCGTCGACGCCGTAGCCCGGCTCGCCGCCGCCGGTGTTCCCGCCGACCTCTTCGCCCGGACGCTGATCGGATCGCTGTCGCAGCGGCTGGTGCGGAAGCTGTGCCCGAAGTGCCGGGAGCAATTCGTGCCGCAGCCCGACCTGCTGGCAAAGCTGAAGAAGACACCCGAGGAGTTGCCGTTCCTCAAGAAGCCCAGCGAGCACGGCTGCCGGCTGTGCGGGGGCAGCGCCTACTTCGGCCGGACGGCAATCTTCGAGCTGGCCTCGGGCCCGACCCTGCGGCAGGCGGTCGCCAAGAAGGTCGATGCCGCCACGCTCCGCCGCGCGGCGGAGAAGGACGGCCTCCAGCCGATGCGCGACGAGGGGCTGCGGTTGGTGCTCGAGAACGTCACGGGGCTCGAGGAGTTGCAGCGCGTGTTCGCCGCGAAGTCCTGAACTGCCGGAAAGCAGCCATGATCGTCACCATCCTCCTCGCGATCGTGTTCCTCGCCGTCACCCTCGTGCTCGTCCGCGAGGGGCTGTGGAGCGCGATGGTGATTTTCCTCAACCTCCTCGCGGCGACGACCGCGGCCACCGCCTGGTACCCGGTCGTCGCGAACTTCGCCGACGGCCATCTGCCGACCTTCACCTACCTGATCGATTTCCTCGCCTGGTGGGGATTGTTCGCGCTGGTGCTCCTGGTGATGCGCGAGGTCACCGACCGGCTGTCGCGGACCAAGGTCAAGTTCGTCAAGCAGGTCGAGCTGGGCGGCAGCGCGCTGGTCGGGATGATGGCCGGGTGGTTGATGGTCTGCTTCACCGCGGCCTCCCTCCACACCGCCGCGGTGCCGCGCGATCTCGTCCAGCCGACCCCCGAATCGACGATGTTCCTCGGGTTCGCCCCCGACAGGAAATGGCTCGCCTGGACGCGGTTTTCCACCGAGCACGGTCCGTTCGGCAGGCCCGGCGCGAACCGGGCCGACGTCTTCGATCGTGACGCGCGGTTCATCCTCGCCTACGGCGACCGCCGGGCGGCGCTGGAGCGGGCCGAGGGGCTGCGGGTCAACCGGGAGTAAGCGGCCGTGGTGGACGAATCGGGTGACTACCGGCCGGTAAGCTGGCTGGCCGTGGCCGCCGCCATCGGCGGGATCGTGTCGGCGATCGCCCTCCTCGGTCCGCTGTTCTGGGTGGTGCCGCTGCTGGCCACGCTCTTGGCACTGGTGGCCCTGGCCGATGTCGGCCGGGACGGCGCCACGAAGGTCGGGCGCTGGGCGGCGCTGGCGGGATTGTTCCTCGCCATCGGATTCGCTTCCCAGGCGATCTCCGGGCATCTGGTCGGGCGCTGGGTGGCCGGTCGCCGGGCCGAGGCGACCGTGCGGCACTGGGTGGCGACCGTCCAGCAGGGTAACGTCACCGATGCGGCGAAGATGCTCGACGCAGGCGCGATCGACCGTGGCCCGATGATGCCCGGGTCGCTCGACGAGCCGCTCGAGGCGCTGCTCGCCAAGCATCCGGTGGCGGCGGCGATCCGCGACTGCGGCCCTGGCGCAACGCCGAGCGTGGTCATCGAGGGCACGATGCCCGAGGATGCGCGGTTGTGGGTGGCGGCTGTCAGGCTCGGACCGTGCGGCGGCGCGACGGGCGGCGAGGTGAAGGCACGGATGATCCTCCGTAGCCTGCCGCTGACGCGCAAAGGCCGGGTCTACGATTCCTGGCAGGTGTTCAAGCTCGCCGACCCCCGCGCTGCCGGGCTCCCGGGCGGGTGAACGTGCCGGCTCCCGTCGCGCTCAGGCGTCGCGCGACGAGAAGCAGCGGGCGGCGTCGATGCCATCGGCACCGGCGGCGAGCATCGCGAGGCGATCGAAGCCGAGGGCGGCGCCGGTTCCCCTGGGCATGTCGGCGCCGTGGGCGGCGAGGAGCCGCTGCGGGACGGGAAGGGGTTCCCGACCGCTGGCAGCGCGGGTCCGGTTGGCCGAGTCGATGCGCCGGGCCAGTTCCTCGCGCGACGGTTCCTCCTCCCAGCCGTTTGCCAACTCGACGCCGGCGACGAACAGTTCGAAGCGCAGTGCCCGACGCGGATCGGCGGGATCGAGCCGGGCCAGCGCCCCCTGGCTCGCCGGCCAGCCCTCGAGGAGGGTTGGCCGGTCATGGCCGAGCCGCGGGGCGACCGCCTCGGCGAGCAGCAGTTCGAACCAGCCGTCGCCGTCGGGGGCGTGACCGTGGGGGGCGGCGATGCCCAGCCGCGCCGCGGCCGCTTCCCAGTCGGCGGGCGTGGCCGTGAACGGATCGACGCCGGCATGATGGCCGAACGCCTCGGCGCAGCCGATCCGCTCGATTCCCGCCGTTTCCAACGCGGTCGTGCACAGCGCCGCGACCAGTTCGGCCGAGTCGTCGAGCGTGGTGCCGGGGGCGTACCACTCGAGCAGCACGAACTCGACGTCGTGGCGGGCGCCCCGCTCACCGGCGCGGAACGCGCGGGCGAACTGGTAGATCGGTCCCGCGCCCCGCGCCAGCAGCCGCTTCATGAGGGCTTCGGGGCTGGTCTGGAGGTAGGCCGGCGCCGCCCCGGGCCCGTCGGGGTGGAGGACGAACGGATCGATGTGGGCTTCGGGCACGACCTCGGCGGAGAGCACCGGCGTGTCGACCTCGACGAAGCCGCGCTCGTCGAACAACCGGCGCAGCGCGGCGCGCAGGGCGGCGCGGCGGCGGAGCAGGTCGTGGGTTTCAGACGCGGAACGCGGGCCGTCGCGCACCGGGCGCTCCTCTCAGGCCGGCACCGTGGCCGGCACGGGTGCCCGGTAGACCATCACCGGGCAGGGTGCGCGGCGGACGACCGCCTCGGCGACGCTTCCCATCAGGAGGCGCAGCATGCCGGTTCGGCCATGGGTGCCGATGACGATCAATTCGACCCCCTCGTCACCGGCGATCCTGACGATTTCCGCCGCCGGATCGCCGATCCCCATCCGGTGCGTGAAGGGGACGTCGGGCGCGGCGGGCTTGACGGCCTCGAGCATCGCCTGGATCCGCGCCGAATCGGGCTCGGGGATCCCGTAATAGAGCTCGCCCCCCCCGTAGGCGAGCGGCGGCTCCTCGACGTGGACGATGAGCAAGCGCGCACCCGCCTGGCGGGCCAGGGCCTCGGCGTGGTGCAGCGCCGCGTCGCTGGCGGTGGAAAAATCGGTGGCGAACAGGATCGTGCGCTGGGGCATGGCGACAGCCTCCCGGAGGGACGGGGCGGGCGGGGAAACCGAGCCAACTATACGGTCCAGCGCCGCCGGCCGGCCGGTCAGTGCAGCCGCATGCCGGGGAGGGCCCCGGCATCGGGGGAGAGCAGGTAGACACCCTCCGCTCCCGCGCCGCTGGCAGCGACGACCATCCCCTCGCTGGTGCCGAACTTCATCGTCCGCGGGGCGAGGTTGGCGACGACCACGACCAGCCGGCCGACGAGGTCCGCCGGCGCGTGGAATCCCTTGATCCCCGCGAACACGGTCCGCGTCGTGTCGCCGCCGAGGCTGACGGCGAGCTTGAGGAGCTTCCGGGAATCGGCGACCTCCTCGGCGGCGACGATCCGGGCGACGCGGAGGTCGACCCGGCTGAAGTCGTCGATCGTGCAGGTCGGGGCGAGGGGCTCGGCGGCGAGGGGGGCTCCGGGATCGGTCGTCATCGGTGCGCCTGTGGTGGAAGGGGGTTCAAGGGCAGTCGGGGAGGGAGTCGTCGCGGCCAGCAGCGCCGCGATCCGGGCCGGATCGACGCGCGTTGCCAGCGGCGTGAACGGGGCCACCGGCAGGCCGACGAGGGGCTGCTGAGACTCGTCCCACGAGCGGATCGGGCCGCCGACCAGGTTCCCGGTCTGGGCGGCGAGCCGTGGCAGGACGGGGGCGAGGTAGACCGCGAGTTGCCGGAACAGGTTGAGGGCGACGGTCGCCACGTCGCGCAGCCGTGCGGCCGAGGCGGGGCCGGCCTTGGCGAGCTTCCACGGTTGCTCGGCGTCGACGTAGGCGTTGGCACGATCGGCCGCGGCCATGATCAGGCGCATCGCCCGGGCGAAGTCGCAGTCCTCGTAGGCTGCCGCGATCGCGGCGCCGTCGGCGGCCGCGCGGGCGAACAGGCCACCGTCCTCGGGATACCGGTCCGCCAGCCCGGTCGCTTCCAACCAGCGGGCCGTCCGGCTGGCGAGATTGACCACCTTGCCGACGAGGTCGGCATTCACCTTGGCGGCGAAGTCGTCGAGGTTGAGGTCGATGTCGTCGATGTCTCCCGACAGTTTCGCCGCGTAGTAGTAGCGCAGCGCCGCCGGATCGAGGTGCTCGAGGTAGGTTCGCGCCAGGACGAACGTCCCCCGTGCCTTCGACATCTTCTCCCCGTTGACGGTGAGGAAGCCGTGGATCCGCACCTTCGTCGGCAGCGTGAGGCCGGCCGCGGCGAGCATCGCCGGCCAGAACAGGGTGTGGAAGTAGGTGATGTCCTTGCCGATGAAGTGGTGGATCTCCGCCGGCGGAGCGTCGCCCGGCTGCCACCAGTCGCGCCACGACCCTCCCCGGGCCGCCGCCCATTCCTCGGTGGCGGCGATATAGCCGACCGGAGCGTCGAACCAGACGTACCAGTAGTGCCCCGGGGCGTCGGGGATCTCGAAGCCGAAATACGGCGCCGGTCGCGACACGTCCCAGTCGCGGAGCGGCTCGCCGAGGAAGTGGCCGGTGAGGTAGTTGGCGACCTGCGGGGCGAGGGCACCCGACGACTGCGTCCAGCCGCGGAGGAACTCCTGCAGCGGTTCGAGCCGGACGAACAGGTGCTCGGCCGACCGCACCTCGGGGGTCGCACCGGAGAGCGTGCTCCGCGGATCGACGAGGTCGGCGGGCGAATAGGTCGCGCCGCACTTCTCGCAGGCGTCACCATACTGGTCGGTGGCCCGGCAGCGCGGGCAGGTTCCGCGGACGAACCGGTCGGCGAGAAACACCCCGGCCACCGGGTCGAACAGCTGCTCCACGGCACGGCCGGCGACCAATCCCCGGTCGCGCAGGCTCTGCCACACGATGGCGCACAGCCGGCGATTGGCGTCGCTGTCGGTGCTGCCGTAGTGGTCGAAGCCGATCTCGAACCCCGCGAAGTCGGCGAGATGGGCCGCGCGCATCTCGGCGATCACCTCGTGCTCGCCGCGCCCCTCGGCACGGGCCCGGATCATGATCGCCGTGCCGTGGGTGTCGTCGGCGCAGAGGAAGATGCAGTCGTGCCCCCGCAGTTTCTGGAACCGGACGAAGATGTCGGTCTGGACGTACTCCACCAGGTGACCGAGGTGGATGTGCCCGTTGGCGTAGGGGAGCGCCGCGGTCACGAGGATGCGGCGCGATGCGGGTGAAGCCATGCCGGGCGCGAGGGGGTGAGAGGAACGCGGATTGTAGGAAGGGAGTGTGGCGGGGGAAATGGCGGCGCGAGGATGGAGAACGCCGGCGCCACGCCGCGCCCCACGGCAGGGCTGAAAGTGGCCTTGTCGGCGCCGCTGGTCGCCGGCACTATCCGCCCCCTCCCGTCAGCCCGGCCGCTGCCTGCCGCGCCCGTCGGTGTCCCCCGGCCCTTCCCGGAGCTTCGGATGCACGCGTTCGCCTCCGGCCCCGTGCGCGGCGTGATGCGGCTCGGCCGCGGACTGTCGCTGGCGCTGGGGCTACTCGCGCTGGCGCCCTCCGCCCTCGCGCAGCCGCCCGCGCCGGGCGACGTGGTGCTCCTCGACTTCGCCGCATCATGGTGCGGTCCCTGCCGGGCGATGGCGCCGCTGGTCGCCGAGATCGCCGCCGCCGGCTGGCCGGTGCGCCACGTCGACGTCGACCGCGAGGGGGATCTCGTCCGCCGCTTCGCCGTCACCGGTGTGCCCTGCTACGTCTTGCTCGTGCGCGGCGAGGAGGTCGGCCGGATCAATGGCGCGACGTCGCGCGGTGAACTGGAGGGGCTGCTGGCCCGGGCACGCGTCGCGCCCCAGGCGGCGCCCGCCGCTCCCGCGCCGGTCCCCGAGCTCGCCGGCATCCCGCTCCCGGCCCAAGCCCCCGCGCGGCCGCTGGCGATCGACGCGCGCGTGCCGCGGCCGGCCGCCGCACCGGCCCAGGTCGTCGCCCCGCCCGCCACCGCGGTGCCGGTGTCGTCGGCCGGGCTTCCCGCTCGCGCGTCCTCCGCGCCGGCCGAGGCGACGATTCCCCCCGCCGAGCGCGCGGCCCTCGAGGCCCGGCTGCTCGCGGCGACGGCACGGCTCCGCGTCGAGGAGGCGACGGGCGTGTCGTGGGCCACCGGCACGGTCGTCGACTGCCGCCAGGGGGAGGCGCTGATCCTCACCTGCGGGCACGTGTTCCGCGAATCGAAGGGGCGCGGACGGATCGAGGTCGATCTGTTCGGCCCGCGTGGCCAGCGCGGTCTCGCCGGGCAGGTGATCGCCTACGATCTCGAGCGCGACGTCGCGCTGGTGAGCATCTTCACCGACGTGCCGATCGAGCCGGTCCGGGTCGGCGGTGGCGACCGGGTGACCTCCGTCGGCGCCGGCGTCGTCACGGTCGGTTGCGACGGCGGACGAGACGCGAGCCTCCGCTACAGCCGCGTCACGGCCGTCGACAAATACCTCGGCCCCGCCAACCTGCTCGTCGCCGGGCAACCTGTCCAGGGACGCAGCGGTGGCGGTCTGTTCGGCCTCGACGGCACGCTGATCGGCGTCTGCAACGCCGCCGACCCGACCGACGACCAGGGGCTGTTCGCCGCCCTTCCGGCGATCCACGAGCACCTCGACGAGGCCGGACTCGCGTTCGTGTACCGTGCGTCGTATCCCAGCCAGGCGGTCGCCGAGGCGGCGGGGGCGGCGGTGCCCGCGCTGCCCACCCAGATGCCGGCGGTCGCGTTCGACCGGCGCGACCGCTCGGGCGCCCTGCCGACGGCGGGATCCGGTCCCGGGCCAGATGCGGCCGGCGTGCCTGCCCCGGGAGGCCCTGCCCCTGCCGCCGTCGGGCCCCGGTTGAGCGGTGCCGAGGAGAGTCTCCTCGAACACGTCCGTGGACACGGCGATGCCGAGGTGATCTGCATCGTCCGTCCCGCCCGGCAGTCGCCGGCCGCGACCGGCGACGGCGAGGTGTTCGTCCTCCAGTCGACCAGCCGGGAGTTTCTCGACGGGTTGACGCGGCTCCGCAGCGCCACCGTGGCTCCACCCGCGGGACCCGCGCCGTCCGGGCGCTGACGGACGGCGTTCACGGGCAGCGGCCCGGTGCCGTCGCGGTCACTGTCCCGAGCGCACGTCGACGGTGACCGGGATCGCGTTGACAGCCTGCGTCGGCCCGGCACCATCCCGGCCGATCGCCATCAGCGTGACCATGCCGAGTCCGAGCTTGGCGGCCGGAACCTCGACTTCGCCGTCCGGTCCGGAAATCCGGCCGATCACGCGGCCGCTGGCGAATACGGTGATCGTGTCGATGCCCCGGCCGACGGCGGCGATGTGGACGGTCGCGCGGAGGTCGACCGGATTGGGATCGACCGACAGCACCAGCTCGCGGCCGTGGTTGGACGTGGTGATCGGCATCACCACGCGCCCCTGCGTCTCGACCGGCGAGGACTCGATCGCCACCACGCGCAGGTCGTGGTAGCCGTCGGCGAGCAGCCGGGTGTCGAGCGGAAACCGCTCGCCGCTGCCGTACTGTGCCAGGCGGATCCCGTCGACGAACACCTCGAAGCGGTCGACTGCCGCCGGACCCGTCGCCACCGCGCGCGGTTCGAGGAGAACCTCGCCCGACAGGCTCTGCCCTGCGGTCAGCGCCTTCATGTCGGGCACCGATACCACCTCGACATCGGGAATCCGCGCCCACGGTTGGCAGAGCGGATCGCCGACGACGAGGATCTGGTACGGCGCTTGGATCGACTGGTAGAAGGCCTCGGCGAGACTCGCGCCGCGGGCGTAGTGGATGTGGATTCCCGGATGGGGGAACTTCGGCTGCAGGGCGAACGGTTCAGTGACGGTGCCGCTCGAACCGGCCGCCCCGGCACGGAGGAAGACGGAGAGCGGCGTCTGGAACGACGAGGCGGTGAAGATCCCGCCGTAGCTGGTGAGGTTCTCGCAGATCGCCCCGGGAAGGATCGTGCTGCCGCTGGCCGACCAGTCGAAGTCGGCGACGCCGGTGGTCACCCCGATCACGTCGGGCTTCCGTACCGGCAACGTGCCGGTGACGATCTCGCAGCCGACCCCGAGCTTCGTCAACTCCCGCGCTACGCCCGGAAAAGCGTTGCTCCGCGTCGTGCTGCGGACGTCGCCGTTCTGCACCAGATAGACCGTGCCGGCCGGCCGGCTGCCGTCGGCCGTGGCGGCGGAATCGAGGTAGGTGATGATCTCGCGGATGCTGTTCCCGCGTCCCATCGAGACGCCGAGCATCGTCGACAGGAGGTAGCGCGTGCCGCCGGCCTCGTACAGTTCGCCGAGCCGGCCCCAGCCGTACCAATTCCGGAACCCGAAGGTCGTCACCGGCACCCCGTCGCCGTCGATCGGCCGGTAGTAATGGTTGCTGGCGACGTCGAGATAGCCGTAGTTGCCGGCGATCACGTTGGCGTAGAGCATCGTCATCCCGGTCAGCGACCCCGACGGGTACTGGTCCTTGGCGGCGATCTGCGGGGGCAGTTCGTCCTTGAAGTCGACGCGCCACGGGAAATCGGTCGAGTAGACGATCTGGTCGATCTGGGTCGACAGCCGACGGGCATCGATCGTCTTGAGGATCGGGGTCAGGATCTGGTCGCGGAACGCGCCGATCGACACCGCCTCGCTGCTCCCCTCCCAGGGGATCATGAAGACGTTGATCGGGGCGATCCGCCGCAGCCGCACGTAGGCATTGGCGACGGCGATGCTGCCGCCGCTGGTCGAATTGACGACGAGAAACACGTTTTCCGGCCCGCCGCCCGCGCGGGCGGCGCCGCCGGCACACGTGAGCCCGAGGGCGAGGCAGATCGCCCACCCGCGGCAGTTGCGTCTCGTCTCCCCCGGCATGGCCCCTCCCTGATCCGCTGCGACCACCGGCCCTGGCGGAAGGCACCGCCACGGCGACCCCGCGCCCTGGAATGTAGCCGGCGATGGTTGTCCGCTCCACCGCCCCGTGCGGGGGCGGCCAGGATGCCATGGATCGATCGTTCCGCCGACCGCTACACTCGGCGCATGAATCGTCGCGTTGCCCCGCCGCTGCAGTTCCTCTCGGCAGCCTTGTTCTCCGTCGCGCTTGTGGCCGGGGCCGCGGAGCCGACGGCGGACGACTTCTCCGGAGCCCGGGCGATGGCCCATCTCGAAGGCCTCGTCGGCCTCGGGCCGCGGCCGAGTGGATCGCCGGGGATGGCGCGACAGCGACAACTGCTCTCCGACCACTTCCGCGCCGCCGGCGCGACCGTCGTTCCGCAGCGCTTCCGTGGCCGCGATCCGCGCACCGGACAGTCGATCGAGATGGAGAACCTGATCGTCGAGTGGCACGCAGACCGGAAGGACCGGATCCTGCTGGCCGCCCACTACGACACCCGTCCCTTTCCCGACCGCGATCCGGTCGACCCGCGCGGGGTGTTCGTCGGGGCCAACGACGGCGCCAGCGGCGTCGCGGTGCTGATGGAACTGGCGCGGTGGATGCCGGCGCTGGAGGGGCCGGTCGGCGTCGACTTCGTCTGCTTCGACGCCGAGGAGTGCGTCGTCTCCCCGCGCGATCCCTACTTCCTCGGGTCGCGGCACTTCGCCCGCGAGTACCTCGCCGGCCGGCCCGCCGGCACCGACGTCCGCCGCTACCGGTGCGGCGTGCTCCTCGACATGGTCGGCGACGCCGACCTCGCGATCTGGCAGGAGCAGTACAGCGTCGAGTGGGACGACACCCGCCCGGTCGTCGAATCGCTGTGGGGAGTCGCCGCCCGGCTCGGCGTGCGGCAGTTCGTGCCCCGGCCGCGGTACCGTGTCGACGACGACCACGTGCCGCTGCGCAACATCGCCCGGATCCCGACCTGCGACGTCATCGATTTCGACTATCCCCACTGGCACACCACCGAGGACGTCGCCGCCCGCTGCTCGGCCGAGTCGCTCGGGGCGGTGGGGCGCGTCGTCCTCACCTGGCTGCGCGAGCAGCGCTAGCCGGTGGGGGCCGGGACGTCCGTGACCCGGGGCGGTGGCGGAGCGGCCCGCCCGGTCGAACGACGTCGGCGGCCGCGCGAGACACCGGCGGCTTCCGGGAGAGACCTCGATGGACGTCGATCCGGCACCCGCCGGCACCTCCCCGGCCGAGCACCTCTTGGTTGTGCCCGATCTCGGTCTCGGCGACGGGCAGGTGCTGGTGTCGCTGTGGCTCGTGCCCGAAGGGGCCGCGGTCAGCGAGGGAGACCGGATCGTCGAATTGGTGGCCGGCGGCGCGACGCTCGACCTCGAGGCACCGGTGTCGGGGTGGCTGGTGCACCAGTGCGTCGACGAGGACGCCGTGGTCGCCCCGGGGGACGTGCTGGCGGCGTTCAGGGGCGCTGCGGGGGCCGCCCCGTGACCGCTCCCGTCTCCCCCGCCGATGCGGCCGGCACCGGCCCGTGGACGGCGCGGTGGCTGGCGCTCGCCGGCGCCGTGAGCATGTTCCTCGTCCAGCCACCGGCTGATCTGTGGATGCTGGCCTGGGTGGCACCGTTCCCGTGGCTGTGGTTGGTCCGCTCCCGGGGGGCGATTCCCTGGGGCACGCTGTTCGTTGCGGGATGGCTCCACTGGATGCTCACGCTCCACTGGCTGCGGCTGCCCCATCCGGCGACGTCGCTGGGCTGGATCGCGCTGTCGGCGTATCTGGGGTGCTCGCTGCCGCTGTTCGTGGCCGCCGCCCGCCGCATGACGGGAGCCTGGGGCTGGGGGCTGGTGGTGGCAGCGCCGGTAGCCTGGGTCGGCCTCGAGCAGGCGCGCGGCTGGATCCTCGGTGGGTTCACGCTCGGGGCCCTCGGCCATACACAGTGGCGCGTCCTGCCGCTCCTCCAGGTGGCCGACCTGTTCGGTGCCTGTGGCGTCGGTGGCCTGGTGATGGCCGTCGCCGCGGCGCTGGCGACGGCGCTGCCGGCACCGCCCGGGTGCGGCTCGGCACCGCGGCACCCCGCCGGCACGCTCCGGGTGCTGGCCGGTGCCGGGACACTGCTCGGCCTGGCGATGGCCTACGGCGGGTGGCGGCTGGCGACGGAGCCGGCGGCGATCGGCGCGGCGCGGTCCTGCCTCGACGTGCTCCTCGTCCAGGGATCGATCGACACCGAGCTCAAGCACGACCCCGAAGCCGCCGGCGAGGTGCTCGAACACTACGACGGTTTGACGCGCGCGGGCCTCGCCGAAGACGACCGGCTCCCCGACCTGATCGTCTGGCCGGAGACGATGTGGCGCTACGGGCTGGTCGACATCGATCCGGCCGAACGTCTCCCCGACGCCGTCGTCGACCGCGTCCTCGGACCGGCCACGGAACCGCCATCGGCCGCGCTCGATCAGCGACGGCAGCGCGAATGCCGCGAGGCGATCGAGACCGAGCGGCGCGCGGCGCTGGCGTCCTACGCCCGGCGTTACGGGACCACGTGGCTGGTCGGGGTCGACCGCCAGGAGGTCGATCCCCGCCTCCCGGCCGGGGCCCGGTACTTCAACACCGCGGTGTGTCTCGACGGCACGGGGCGGATCCGGGCCCGGTACGACAAGATGCATCGGGTGATGTTCGGGGAATACGTCCCGCTGGCGGACCGGATCCCCTGGCTCCAGCGGCTCACCCCTCTCCCGGCTGGGCTGACGGCCGGCCGTGAGCCGGTGGCGGTCGATCTGGAGGGGTGCCGGATCGCGCCCACGATCTGTTACGAAACCACGCTCCCGGAGGCGATCCGCGCGATCGTCAACCGGCTCGCGGCCGCTGGAGGTCGCCCCGACGTGCTCGTCAACCTCACCAACGACGGCTGGTTCTGGGGGTCGAGCGAACTCGACATGCACCTCACCAGCGCCGTCTTCCGGGCGGTCGAGGTCCGGACGCCGCTGGTGGTCGCCGCCAACACCGGGTTCTCCGCGGTGATCGACGGTGCCGGCCGGATCCGGGCCCGGGGCCCGCGCCGGGCGACCGCCACCCTCCGGGCCGTGGTGGCCACCGACGGGCGTGAAAGTCCCTGGTTGACCTGGGGGAGTGTGCCGACCGGGGTGACCGTGGCGATCCTGGCAGTCGCCCTGACCGGGTGTTTCCGGGAATGGCTGCGGCGGGATCCGGCGGCGGCGCGGGAGGCTGGAACGGCGGGTCCCGGGCCGCTCCAGACGCGTTGACCCCCCGGCCGATGCACAACTATTCTCGGTTGTCAGCACGGCATGCACCGCCGCACCCGCCCCCGTGGGGTGGCCGGGCGCCCTCAGCGGGGATCCCATGAACATCATCGGCAAGATCTTCGTGTTCGCGGTGTTCGTCATGAGCTTGCTGTTCATGGCGTTCGCCGTCGCGCTTTACTCGACCCACACCAATTGGCGCGACGAGGTATTGCGCACGGCCGACCAGGCGCGGCCTGGGCAGACGGTCGGGTACAAGGTCCGGCTCGCCGAGGCCCAGAAGCAACGGGAGCAGTTGACCGCCGAGATCTCCCGGTTGACCGCCGAGGTGTCCGCCTCCGAGGCCGCCCGCGACCAGGTCGTCGCCAAGATCCAGACCGCGCTCGAGGAAAAGAACAGGGACCTCGAGAGCCTGCGCAAGGACAAGGAAGCCCGCGAGCTGGAGCGTGAGAAGGCGCAGGCGGAGCTGGTCAAGACGCGGCTCGAGCTGGAAACCGCCACCAAGGTCGTCGCCGACCTCCGCACGGAGATCCGCGACATGCAGGCCACCGTCGACGAGCACGTCGACCGTGCCGCCAAGCTCGCCGGCGAGCTCCACGAGCAGGAGTCGTTCCTGGCGATCGCCAACGAGCGCAAAGCACAGCTCGAGAAGCAGGTCGCCAATGCCCGGCTGCTGCTCCAGCAAAACGGTCTCTCGGTCGACAGCCTGCCGCGCGACAGCGTTCCGGCGATCGACGGCGTGGTGACTGCTGTCGTGGCCGACTCGGTCGAGCTTTCGCTCGGCGGTGACGATGGCCTCCAGGCCGGCCACGAGGTCGAGGTCTATCGCAACGACAAGTACCTCGGCCGGTTGCGCGTGGTGAGCGTCGAACCCGATCGCTCGGTGGCCGTCGTCGTGCCGCAGTTCGTCCGTGGCGTCATCCAGCGCGGCGACCGCGTGGCCACCCGCCTCAAGGCCTGAGCACCCGTCCGAGGGCAGGTTCGCGGGGCGATCACCAGATACCCGACGGGTCCGGAGGACCGCATGGCTGCCGATTCCCAGACCCGCCCGCCGGTCAACGTTTACACGGCGATGCTGGTCCTGAGCTTCATCGCGATCGCGGTGGGCTGCATTTTCCTGGCGCTCGACCTCAACCGGTACGGGTTCCAGGTGCAGCCCCCGGGCGACGTGAGGTCCTGACCGGTCGCAGCGTCGCTCGGCGCCGGCGTGCGGCCCCGGGGCCCGGCGGCCGACGAGCCGAGGCGTGACGCGGCCGGTGGACGCTCCCCTTCGTGGGCGCCACCGACCGCGTGACCGAGACACCGCGACGATGCTTTTTTCCTGGCTCAGGTCCCGGCGGCGTCGTGCCCTCGCCACGGTGCCGTTTCCCGCCGAGTGGGAGCGGCTCCTGGTCGCCGGCGTGCGCCAGGTGGCCTGGCTGCCGCCCGACGACGGCCAACTCCTCCGCGGCATGGTGGCGGTCCTCCTCGCCGAGAAGCGATTCGAGGGGTGCGGCGGGCTCGAAGTCGACGATGAGATCCGGGTGGTGACCGCCGGGCAGATGGCCCTGACGGCGCTGGGGCTGTCGGTCGATCTGTTCGATCGGCTCGGGTCGGTGCTCCTCTACCCGGGCGACTTCAAGGCCCCGCGCGCCGAGTCGCTCGGAAGCGGTGTCGACATCGAATGGCGCCAACCGCTCGAAGGGGAGGTCTCGACCACCGGGGCGATGGCCCTCTCCTGGCCACGCGTCCGCGCCGGGGGCCGGCTGCGCGACGGCGCCAGGGCGCTGGTGATCCACGAGACGGCGCACCTTCTCGACGGACTCGACGGGGAGATCGACGGCGCGATCACCGGGGGCGGTGGTCGCTGGGAGGAGCAGTTCGCTGTCTGCCGCGAACACTATGCGGAAGTACTCGACGAGGGGCGTGCGGTGCCGTTCGATGACTACGCCACCACCAGCCCCGCGGAGTTCTTCGCCGTCGCCAGCGAATGCTTCTTCCAGGATCCCCATCCACTGTGGCGGTTCGACCACACGCTGTACGACGTGTTGGCCATGGCGTGGCGCCAGGATCCGCGCCGCCGCGTGCCGGTCAGCGGGGGCGCTCGTCGCGGTGGCTGACCGCGGCCGCGCGGCGCTTCAGCGATCGCCCGGGGCCGCGAACGGATCCTCCTCCTCCGGTTTCGCCGGCGCGTCCTCTCCGGTCATGGCATCGTCCGGCCCGGTCTCCGGAGGCGTGTCGAACGGCGATTCGGGGGCGGGGGGCTCGGGGGTCGGGGCGGCAGGCGTCGCCGTCGGCGTCGGCAGCGCCTCGCGGGCGGCAGCCGCCCGCCGCGCGGCGGTCCCGCGCGGCGACAGCGCGACCAGCGCGCCGTCGGGGCTGGCGAGGATCAGGCGGTCAGCGACGCGGCTGGGTGCGGCCACAGAGAAGCCGCCGAGGCAGACCAGATCGCGCGGGGCGCCGGTGGCGGCATCGAGGCTCGCCAGCCGGCCGGCCCGGTCGAGGAACCAGATCCGGCCGGCGCAGGCGGCGACGATCGTGCCGGGCACGCAGGTCTCCCAGACGAGGTCGCCGGTCGCGGCCGAAAATCCGCGCATCCCCGCCTCGCCGAGCGAGACGACGACGACCTCCCCGGCGAGGAACGGACCGTCGTCCGGGGTATTGTCGAGGCGCACGTGCCAGCCGAGCCGCAGCCCGCCGCCACCGATGACCGACGAATCGATCCGCGCCAGGTCGGCGCCGGTCGTGGCGGCGAAAATCGCCTTGTCGGCGATCGCGAGCGGACCGGCCGGTGTGCTGACGAGGTCGAATTCGGCACGCTGCCAGCCCGACTGGTCCTCCTCGAGGGCGACGAGCAGGCCGTCGCGGGTGACCCAGGCGAGGCCGTCCTCGAAGGCCTGGGGGGCGAGGTCGAGGGTGCCGCCCGCCTTGAGCGACAGCGGCTCGCGCGACGCGGCGGTGTCGTTGATCTGCGTGGTGCGAGCGGGCTTCGTCTTCCCCTTGGCCTTCTCACGCTCGGCCTTGGCCGCCGCCTGGGCGGCGACGACGGAGGCCGGCTTGCCGAGCGGGTTGGCGGGGAGGCGGAGGATCGAGGAGGCCCCTTCCGGCTGGTAGACCCAATCGCCGATCACGAGCGTGCCGCCGATCGGCGACCCTTGGAGGCGGTGCTCCCAGCGGACGGCGCCGGTGCGGCGCTCGATCCCGACGATCCCCCGGCCGCCGGTGACGGCGATGAGGTCGCGGCCGATGCCCGCCGGTGGCACCGGTTGCCCGCCGGTGGCGACGTGCGCCGACCACAGCACGGCACCGCGGCACGGTTCGCCGGCGCTGCCGTCGGTCGCAGAGATCGCGTGCACGCCACCGTCGCCGGTCTGGACGACGACCAGATCGTCACCGACGACGACGTGGCTGACGCCGTACCCGGACGAATCGAACGGGACCTGGACGAGCCAATCACGTTCCAGGCCGAGACGGTCGGCGGTGAGCTCGTCGGCGAGCGTGCCCTGCAGGCAGCCGGCAGGGGCGCGGCCGGCGGCGAGCCCGAGCAGGATGACGGCCCAGGCGGCGGTATGCCTGCCACGAGCGTTGGATGTGCGGGGGCGTCGGGTCGGAGCAGGGGCGGTGGCAGGCATCAGGTGGCTCCCCAGGGAACGCTGGCAAGGGCGCACGGCGTCGGGGGCGTGGTCGTGCCCGGGTGGCGAAACACGCTCGGCCACCCATCCGCGCTCGGCGGACAGTCCACGGCTCGGGCCGTGGACCACCCGGCAAAGATAGCCCACGCGGCGCGGCCAGGCGGGCGATCCGGCCGGTAGAATGCCGGTCGTCCGTCCGCCCTCCCGACGTACGAACGACCGGGCCGGGCCGTCTCGTGGGGCCGCGGGGATGCCGCGGCAGGAGTGCACGCTGGCCACCGTTCCCGACGTCGCCGCCCGGATCCTGGGCTACCTCAACTTCAGTTCCGGAGCGTTCGATCCTGCGGTCTGGGGGGGATTGAACGATCTGTATGCGGCCGTCGAGGAAGGGGACGGCAGCGGTTCGGCGTGCGAGTCGCCGACGGCGTGGCCCGAGGTAGCGGCCCGGCTGTCACGGCGTCTCGACGACCTCGAACGCGAGGCCCCGGCGTTCCGCGACTCGACGCAGGCCCGGCGTGTGTTGCGGCTGGTGAGCGACGGCGTGCTCCCTGGGTACCGGGAATTTCACGCCGATCTGCTCGAGCACCAGCCCCCCGGGGGCCTCGAACGCCCGTACTTCGTCATGGCCGCCGTGCAGGCCGTGCTCGAGGCGGGGGGGCCATGGCCGGAGAGCGGAACCCCCGGCTGGAGCGCCGCGATCGCCGCCGCGATCGACCGTCTCAACGACTACGTCGGCTGGCGCCCGGTCGCCGTGCTCGAGAACGGGCGCCTCTCGGCTCCCTATCCCCATGAACGGGTCCGGCCGTTGCCCCTCTGGCTGCCGGGGTCCGGGGCCGCCGCCGGGCGCTACCGGACGCTCGTCGGTGCCGCGGTCGGGATCCTCGGTTCCGCCCCCTCCGCGCTCCTCGGCCAGGCCGACTTCGATCCGGGCCAGATGGAGGAGTTGGCGATCGATCCGCGCGCGTTCGACTTCCTCCATCCGGCCGCCAGCCGGCCCAACTACCTGTTCGGACTGTGGGATCCCGCCCGGATCGACGAGGCAGGGCGCTACCGGCGGATGGTGGTCCAGCAGGCGACGCTCGACGGGATCCTCTCCTGGTCGGCCGCCGGTGCCGACCACGGGCGGACCGCCGCGCAGCTCGAGGTCGAGGCCGCCGGCGTCCTCGCCGGCGTGATCCTGATGGCGGCCGGCCTGTCGGGGCACGGTCCGGCGGCGCGGCACGCGGGGATGCCGCTGGCGGAACTCCTGCCGCGGATCGCCGAGTACCGCGACGGGTTCTACCGCTGGCTCCTCGGGCAGCTTCCCGCCGACCACCGCAGCGCCCTCGACGGCGAGACGGCCCGCCTCCGGCAGCCGTTCGGCGGCGTGCGCCGGCACATCAATTCGCTGCTCGCGGGCCGGCGGGCACGGCAGGTCGAGGCAGTGGCGCTGGCGGCGGTCTTCGCGCGCCTCGGCCGGGCGACCGCGGCCGAACGGCTCACCGCCCGGGTGCCGGCGGCGTCGGCCCGGCTGCTGTCGCGGATCACGGCGTGCGTGGTGGCGGCCCAGCGCCACCTGCACGACGAAGGCGCCGGGGCGGCGGCCGCGCTCGACGACCTCGACACCGCCGTCGAGTTGCTGTTCCGTGGCGTGGCCTGCGGAGCGCTGGTCGATCCCTGGAACATCCTCGGGCTGGGCGGTCAGTTTCCCCTCCACGACCCCGGCGGCGAGAGCCTCCCCGATCCGCGCGTCGACGACCTCGTGGCAACGACCGCATCGATCCTCGAGGGGCAGGCGGCCGCCTGGCGCGCCGCCAGTGCCGCCGCCGACCGGACCACCGAGGCCCGCGCCGCCGGGGCGCTGGAACGGCTCGCGACCTGGTGGGACCGCCACGCGACCGCGACCGTATCGGGGGTCAGGCACCTCAGCGGCCGCGAGATCGTCGACGGGACCCGCGACGTGATCGCGGCGCTCGGTCGCCGCCGCCGCGCCGCACCGGCCGCACCGCCACCGGGATTCTGGCGGACCGAGATGGCCTCGTTCTCCTCGCCGCGGAGCCATGCCCAGGCCGCCGCCGAGCTGCTCGACGAACACGACCTCGACGGGGCGATGGGGTTGCTCGTCCACTGGGCGTCGCTCCTCGAAGGTCCGGCAGTGGAGCGCTCTGGGACCGAATGGTTGGCCGCGGCAGGACGGTGGGTGGCGCTGGCCGGAGCCGACCGCTCGCCCGGCGGCCGGGCCCGGGTGCGGCGCTTCCTCGAACTGGTCGAGGCCAACATCTCGGCCGTCGCTGACTGCGTCGAACAGGCCGGGGCGGCGCCGCGGCGCGGACGGCGCGGCGACGACGGCGACGCCGACGAGTCGGCCGACGGCGAGGAGCGGCTCGCGGCGGCGTACGAATCGATGGTCTGGCGCGATTCGGCCGACGACGGTCACGAGGGGGGCATGCTCGACGCCGGCGGCACCCCCGGGGCGTCGGCGACGGGCCTCGGCGAACTGGAAGGTGCGGCGGAGCTGATCGGCGGCGTCTGCCGGCTGCTGCGCCAGGCGCTGGCGGCGGCGATCGTCGTTCCCGCCGGTGCCGGCGGCGAGGCGGAGGGGGCGCTGGCCTCGGAGGATCGGCTCGAGCACGACTCGCTCGTCGCCTGGCGCCACTTCCTCGAGCGGCTCGGCCGGGCGCTCGTCGCCGCCGCCGACGTCGTCGCCGCCGACGACACGGCGGTGGTCCCCGGCACCGTCACGGCCGACGACGAGCGCGCCCGCTGGCAGCGCGACGTGACCGTCGAGCGCCTCGTCGACGCCGCCGTCCAGGCGACCGAGACCCGCTGGTTGGTGGCGGCCCGTCTCGGGATGCTGCGGCCGCAGCGGCGCGGGCATGCCGTCGGGCGGCTGTTCGCGGCGCTCGCCGCCGGCGACGTGGGGGCGGTCCGCGACGCCTTGGAGCGCGTCCGGCAGCGGTTGGTGGGGCGGCCGGTGCTCTACGTCCCGCTGTCGCGCGGGGGGCGCCCGGCGCGCGTCGTGCGGGCCCGGTCGCGGGAGCGGCTCCTCGAGCGGCTCGCCGCCGCGCTGCCGCGCGTCGGGCTGGTCGCCGAGGGTTCGGCCGCGGTGCAGCTGGCCAAGGCGCTGGAGAGCCGCCGCCCACCGGGCCCGGCGAGCGTGAGCGAGTTCGACCGCGTCTTCGAGGCAGGGACGACCGCCCTGGTGGAGCGGATCGTCGAGAGCGCCGGCGACGGCGACGGTGCACCGCCGCCGGCCGACGTCGTCACCGCCCGGATCCTCGAGGGGCTGGCGCTGTTGGTGCCGCGGCTGCTCGACACTTGGATGACGCACGCCCGGCAGCTGCGCCTGTCGGTGCTCGAGCGCGTCCGCGATCCGAAGAGCTTCGCGCCGGTCCACGACTTCATCGAGCGCTACGGCGCCGGCCTGTTCACCCAGCATCTCCTCGCGCCGGCGACGCTGCGCGGCGTGCTCCGCCGCGGGGTGACCGCCTACCTCGAGGCGCTGCTCGAGGAGCACGCCCGCGAAGGGGGGCAGCCCGTCGACGGGGCCCCGCGCCGCCCGCTGCGGCTGCTGGCCGATCTCGAGTCGGGCGTGCTGCCGCTGCGGCAGGCCGCGGCGCGGATCCGCTTCGTGCTCGAGGCGGTCGCCGAGAACCACGCCGAGTACCGCGATTGGAACTCGACCACCACGCAGTCCGACCGCGGCGAATGCCTCCACGTGCTGCTCGAGTTCCTCCGGCTCAAGGCGGAGTACGAACGGATCGCCTGGACGCTGCGTCCGGTGAACATGGCGCACCGCGTCCTCGCCCGGCGCGGCGCGACCGCCGCGGCCGAGGCGTGGCGCGGACGGATGCGCGACGAGACGCTCGACACCGCCACCGACCTGGTGACCCGGTTGGCGGAGCTCGAGTCGCGCTCGGGCGTGCGCCTGGCGAGTGTCTCGGACCGGCTCCGCCGGCCGTTCACGGCCGTCCTCGAGCAGGACGAACTGGAAGCCCTTGTCGCACCGGCGGTGGCCGAAGCGGTGGCGGGCCGCCCCGGGGCCGCCGGGGAGTCGCTCGAGACGCGCGCCGAGTCGTTCCTCGGGCTCGCCGGCGGTTCGGGTGTCGAGGTGCCGGAGTGGTGCGAGCGGCTCGCGGCGTGCGTCGATCAGGCGCTGGAGACGACTCCCGACGGCGGCGCACGGCGTGCCGACCAACTTCCCGAAGCACTGCCCTGGCGGCGCGTGCCCTGGGCCGAACTGGTCGCGTCGTTGTCGCCATGAAGGGGGCGGCGCGCGATACTCGGCCGTCACGGCATCCGCGCCGGTCCCGGACATCGCCAGGAGGATCCGATGAAGCCCGTCCCCCGCTGCCACATCGTGTGGGCCGTCGCGATCCTCGTGGCGCTGCCGGTCGCCTCACCGGCGCGCGGCGCCGAGCCGGGGTTCGAGCCGCTGTTCGACGGCCGCACGCTCGCCGGGTGGAACGGCGACACGGCGACGACGTGGCGCGTCGAGGAGGGGGCGATCGTCGCCGGAGATCCCGCGCGTCCCGTGCCGCGCAACGAGTTCCTCGCCACCGATCGGGAGTTCGGTGATTTCGAACTGCGTCTCGAGTACCGCCTCGACTTCACCCGCGCCGGCAACGCCGGCGTGCAGTTCCGCTCGCGGCGGATCCCCGACCACCACGAGGTCAGCGGCTACCAGGCCGACATCGGCCCCGGGTATTTCGGCGCGCTGTACGACGAGAGCCGGCGCAACCGGATCCTCGTCAAGCCGGCCGACGAAGTCGTCGAGAAGGCGCTGGCTGCCACGCGTGACGGCTGGAACGACTACCGGATCCGCTGCACCGGTCCGCGTGTCCGGCTGTGGCTCAACGGCGTCGAGACGGTCGACTGGACGGAGCCCGAGCCGGAGTCGGCGGTGGCGCGGCGCGGGATGGTCGCCCTGCAGATCCACGGCGGCATGGTGGGCACGGTGCGCTACCGCAACCTGCGCCTCCAGCCGCTCGCGGCCGGGGCGGACTGAGCGGTCGCGGCGCCCACCAGCCGTGGTACAACCGCCGTATGCCGTCCCCGTCCCCGCGCCGCCGTGACCCGCGCCCCGCGCCGCAGCGCTCGCTGTCGGTGTGGATGGCAGGGCGGATCGGCTGGGAGGCCTACCTGCGGATGGCCGAGCAGCTCGCCTGGGAGGTGTCGGAGCCCAACGGCCGACCACCGACCCTCGTGCTCGGCGAGCTCGCCGCGTCGATCACCGTCGGGCGCCTCGGTAGCCGGTCTGACGTCGAATTCACCGACGAAGAGTTGGCGGCCCGGTCGCTGGCCGTGCGCTTCGTCGGCCGCGGCGGCGGGGCGGTGGTCCACCTGCCCGGGCAGGTGTTCGCGGCGCTGTTCGTGGCGCTCCCCGACGTCGGCCTGGCACGGCATGCCGTCGGACCGTTCGTCGAGCGTTTCGAGACCGGCCTCGAAGGGGCGATCCGCTCGCTCCGCTGCGGCACCGCCCGCGACTCGCGGGCCGCGGGCGTGTTTGGCCGCAGCGGGCTGTTGGCCGCCGTCGGGATCGCGATCCGCCGCGGCGTCTCCTGGCACGGCGCCTTCCTCAACGTGTCGCCGGCGCTGGAGACGGTGCGGCGGGTCCGGACGGTGCCGGGGCGCGGTGCCGGGGGCGGGGCTATGATGGGATCGGTCGAAGCCGACCTCGGCCGCCGTGTCCGTCTCCCCGACGCGCGTGCCGCGCTGGTCGAGCAGATCGCCGACGCGTTCGCGTTCGGATCCCCCCACGTCCACGCCGGGTTTCCCCTCCCGGTGCGCGACGCCGAGCCGCAGCAGGAGTCGAGCCGCAGTGTCGGATAGCGAGCAGGTCGATTCCCGTGCCGGCGCCCGTCCGGCTGCCGTGGCGCTGCCGATCGTGTCGCTCGAGGTGACACCTCCGGCCGGAGCGCGCCGCCTCCCCCCGTGGCTGCGCCGCAACCTCGAGCCCGGGGGGGGCCACGGCGAGACCGCCGCCCTGATCGCCGAACTGGGCCTGGAGACGGTCTGCAGTTCGGCGAAGTGCCCCAATCGCCTCGAGTGCTGGTCGCAGCGGACGGCGACGTTCATGATCCTCGGCAACGTCTGCACGCGCCCCTGCGGCTTCTGCTCCGTGCCGCGCGGGCGCACCGAGGCCCTCGAGGACGACGAGCCGCAGCGCGTCGCCGAGGCGGCGCGGCGCCTGGGCCTGGCCCACGTCGTCGTCACGAGCGTCACCCGCGACGACCTCCCCGACGGCGGCGCCGAGCACTTCCGGCGCACCGTGATCGCCGTCCGCGAGGCGACCGGGGCGACCGTCGAGGTCCTCGTCCCCGACTTCCTCGGCAAGCCGGGGGCCCTCGAGACCGTGATGGCCTCGCGCCCCGACGTCTTCAACCACAACACCGAAACCGTTCCCCGCCTGTACGGCGCCGTCCGCGGCCGCAAGAGCCGCTACCCCTGGACGTTGCAGCTGCTGGCCGACGCCAAACGGATCCTCCCGGGGGTGAAGACGAAGAGCGGATTGATGCTCGGCCTCGGCGAGACGCGCGACGAACTGCTCGACGTGTTCGCCGACCTCCGCGACCACGACGTCGACTTCCTGACCCTCGGCCAATACCTCCAGCCGACGGCCGACTCGCTCCCCGTCGAGCGCTACGTGCCGCCGGAGGAGTTCGTGGAGCTGGGGCGGTTGGCCGAGTCGCTCGGCTTCGCCCGCGTCGCCTCGGGGCCGCTGGTGCGCTCGAGCTACCACGCCCGCGAGATGGCGGAAGCCTGACCGGGGCCGCGTCCCGGCCGGATCAGGGTTCGTCGTCGCCGGCGCCGTCCATGCCGTGCTCGACGAGCTTCTTGCGCAGCGTGTTGCGGTTGATCCCCAGCCGCGCCGCCGCCTTGAGCTGCACGCCACCGCAGGCGGCGAGCATCTGGGTGATCAGCTCGCGCTCCACGCGGCTCACGATCCGTTCGAAGAGGGTGTCGTCGTCGGGAGCGGCGGCGGCCAAACCCTGCTCGACGAGCTCGCGGGCGAGGCTGTCGAGGTCGCCGCCGCGGCCGGGGAGCGTGACCGGCGGCCGCCCGCCGCGGACCGCCGGCGGGAGGAGGTCGAGCGTCAGTTCGTCGCCTGGCGCCAGCACCACGCAGCGCTCGACGACGTTCTGCAGCTCGCGGACGTTGCCCGGCCAGTGGTATTTCACCAGGGCCCCGAGCGCCTCCTTCTGGATGTGGACGACGTAGCGGTCGTTGGCCTCGTTGTAGTGCTCGAGGAAGTGGCCGACGAGGAGCGGGATGTCGTCGCGGCGGGCACGGAGCGGCGGCAGGTAGATCGGCACGACGTTGAGCCGGTAGTAGAGGTCCTCGCGGAAGTTCTCCCGCGCCACCTCGTCGAGTAGCTCGCGGTTGGAGGCGGCGATCACGCGGGTGTCGACGCGGATCGTCTCGGTGTCGCCGACGCGCTCGAATTCGCGCTCCTGGAGGACGCGGAGGAGCTTGACCTGGAGCTTGGGGGTCGTGGAGTTGATCTCGTCGAGGAAGATCGTGCCGGTGTGGGCGGCCTCGAAGCGGCCGGTGCGGTTGGCGACGGCACCGGTGAACGCCCCGCGGACGTGGCCGAACAGCTCGCTCTCGAGCAGGCTCTCCGACAGCGCGCCGCAGTTGACCCGCACGAACGGCCCGGTGCCACGGGGGGAGAGTTGATGGATCGCCTTGGCGATCAGTTCCTTGCCGGTGCCTGTCTCGCCGACGAGGAGCACGGAGGCGTTGCTCGCGGCGACGCGCCGCGTCATCGCGTACACCTCGTGCATCGCCGGCGCCGAGCCGATCAGGCCGCGGATCGGCGAGGCCGCTGAGTCGTCACCGGCCTGTCCGTCGCGGGAGGGCATCGGCCTCGGGGGGCGGGAGGGGGGCGCGGACGGTCTCGAGCACCGCGCCGGCCAGATCACGGCCGTCCGTGTCGGCGGCCCGATTGTAACCCCGCGCCACCTCCGCCAGCCGATCACAGTCGATCGCCGTGCCGAACCGCCCCACGTGGTCGCGGAGGGCCGCCAAGGCGGCCGTGCGCTCCTCCGCCGGCCGCGCCGGGTCGATGACCCGCTCGACGAGGGCCCCCTGGGCATCGGGGGTGCCGATCGTCGCCAGCAGCCCGAGGGCCGCCGGGGCGAGGTCGTCGCGGCCGAGGGCCCGCCGCGCCGTGTCGGCGGCGGCGATGACGTCCCAGCCCCGCTCCCCGAGCGTAGCCAGGAGGTCGAGCGCCTGCCGGGCGCGGACGAGACGGGCAGCGGCGCGGGATTGCCTCGTGGTCGGATCGGCTGCCTCGGGGCCTGCGGCCGCGGCGAGCGCCTCGGGAAACCGCGGCGCCGTCGTCGCCCCCGACTCCGGGTCGGTGAGCGGTTCGAAAAAGCTGTCGAGCCGGTCGACGAGGGCGACGTGGTCGTGGGCCCGGGCCTGCAGCGTGAGCTGCGTCAGCTTGCGGCCGCGGCCGAGGTCGTCGAGCGGATCGACGACCACCATCACCGCCGGCAGGTCGCCATGGCCGGTGCCGCGGATGAGCTGGACCGTCTCGAACGCCGACGGGTGACCGAGCCGCGCCGCGAGGAGCACGAGCGTCACGTCGGGATCGTGGCGCAGCAGGTGGACTGCGTCGAGACCGGTGCCGGCCCGGAGCGGCCGGTAGCCATAACGCGAGATCGCCGTCGCCAGCTCCTCGACGACGGCATGCTCGGGGTGGGTGACGATCGCCTTGTCGACTCCTTCCGAGGCCGCCGTCCGTAGCAGCCGGGCGACGACGCGGCTCGCCCCGGGGAACGACGGTCCGCCGCCGCACAGCGCCAGCGTCCGTGCCGCCGCCAGCGCCAGCGCCTCGTCGGGGGCGTCGAGGAGGCGTGCCAGGCGCTTCCGCGCCGTGAGCGGGAGGGTCGTCGCCAGCGCCTCGGGTGTCGACGAGTGGAGTCGCTCGAGCTCGCGGAGGACCGCCACGGCCGCCTCCGGCATCTCGCGTGCCACCGCCTCGTCGACGAGGTCGAGCAGCAGTGCCGGATCCTCGCCGTCCGGTCCGGTGAGCGCGGCGGTGAGCCGCTCGGGATCGACCGAGTCGGTCGCGGTGAGCGGATCGCCGGCGCCGAGGAGCAGGGCCTCGACGCGCGCCAGCAGCACCAGCTTCACGGTGTCGGGATCACGGACACCCAGCGCCCCCAGGTCGCGGGCGACGTGGAGGGCGTCGAGGCTGCGCGCCGCGCGCGGCCGCAGCTGGACGCGGTCGAACCGGCCGGCGGCCGGGTTCCACACGGTCCGGGCGACGGTCGGCGGGCCGGCCAACGGGTCGCACTCGACGGCCGGAAGGCCGGCCGGCGAGAGGATCTTGCCGAGGCGGTCACCGAGCCGGCCGATCGCGTCGACGACCGTCGGTGGCCGACTCTCGCGGGCGGCCAGTGCGGCCCGCGCCGGGCGGGCGATCGCCGGAGGCGTCCCCGGCACGGCCGCCGGGGCGAGGAGGAAGTCGTCGATCCCCGCGGCGGTGCTGGCATCGAGTGCGGCGATCACGGCCGGCCACTGGTCGGGGGGCGCGGTCGCCAGCCAGGAGAGGAGCGGCTCGCGGGCATCGTCGCCGAGTGCGGCGACGAGCGCCCCCGCCAGAGGTCGGGCCCGGCCGAGTCGCGGATCGGCCGAGGCCAGCACGCCGGCGAGGGCCGGCAGGGCGTCGACCCCCGCGGCCGCGAGGCGGTCGCCGGCGGCGCGGCGCGCCGCGGCATCGGGGCTGGCGAGGTCGGCGGCAGCCGCGCGGAGGACCTGCGGATCACGGCGCCGCGCGCGTCCGGTGTCGCGGATCGCGTCGATGACGCGCACCGCATCGTCGTCGGCGGAGGCGACCGCCCGCGCCAGCCGCGACAGCGCCGCGTCGTCGACCGCGTCGCCGAGGTCGGCGAGGACGCCGGGGCGGGCGGCGTCGTCGAGGTCGCGGAGCGAGTCGACCAGATCGGCGAAGTACCGCGCCGCTGCCTCGCGGGCATCGACCTCCGCGGCGCGGACGGCGGCGTCGAGCCGCTCGGCGGGCGTCGTCCGCGGCCGGGCGTCGAGCGAGTCGACGACCGACTGGGCGAGCTGATCGAGGGGCCGGAACGCCGGCCGCGCCGGCTCGGCACCCCGCAGGGCTCCGCCGAGCAGCCCCCCGGCCGCCACGGCGCACCACACGCTCGCCTGCCGCGACACCTTCACGACGCTGCCCCGTCAACGCCCCCCGGGGGCGGCCTCCAGCCGCCGCCGCCACCACTCCATCTGGTCGGCCACGCGGGCCGGCGCGGTCGAGCCGAAACTCCGCATCCGTTCAACCGCCCGGGAGGCCCCCAGAGCCCCGCGGAGCGCGGCATTCCAGCCCGCCCACTCCGCCGAGAACTCGCCGTCGGCAAGGTCGGCCAGCGCCACCCCCTTGTCGAGGGCGCGGCGGACGAGACGGCCGACCGTCTCGTGGGCGGTGCGCTGCGGCACGCCCGAGTCGATGATCGCCTCCATCAGGCTGGTGGCGTCGAGGTGGCCGCGGTCGAGTGTGGCGGCGATCCGTCCGGCGTCGAAGCGCGTCGCGGCGACCAGCGGCGCGGCGACCCCGAGCGCGGCTTCGAGGGTGTCGATCGAGTCGAAGATCGCCTCCTTGTCCTCCTGAAGGTCGCGGTTGTAGGCCGTGGGCAGCCCCTTGAGGAGCACCAGCAGCGTCTGGAGGTTGCCGATCGCCCGTGCCGACTTGCCGCGGACCAGTTCGAGGACGTCGGGGTTGATCTTCTGCGGCATGATCGAGCTGCCCGTGCAGAACGCCTGCGGCAGCCGCAGGAACCCGTATTCCTCGCCGCTCCAGAGGATCCATTCCTCGGCCCACTGCGACAGGTGGACCATCGCCAGCGCGACCACGAACGCCAGCTCGCAGACGAAATCGCGGTCGCTGGCGCCGTCGAGGCTGTTGGCGGTGACCCCCTCGAAGCCGAGCGTCGCGGCGACGTGGTCGCGGTCGATCGGCAGGCTCGTGCCGGCGAGCGCGCCGCTGCCCAGCGGCAGGAGGTTGGTGCGCCGCCGGCAGTCGGCGAGCCGCTGCCGGTCGCGGTCGAGGCGCTCGCACCAGCCGAGGAGTTGGTGGGCGGCGAGGAGCGGCTGGGCGCGGCGGAGGTGGGTGTAGCCGGGGATGACGAGGTCGCGGTGGGCGTCGGCGAGCGCGAGAAAGGCGCGCTGCAAGCAGGCCAGCGCGCCGTCGAGCCGGTCGATCGCCCGCCGGCAGTGGAGGCGCAGGTCGGTCGCCACCTGGTCGTTGCGGCTGCGCGCCGTGTGGAGCTTGCGGCCGACGTCGCCGAGCCGCGCGGTGAGCGCGCTTTCCACGTGGAGGTGGATGTCCTCCTTGGCGATCGAGTAGACGAACGTGCCGGCATGGATCTCGGCGCGGATCTCCTCGAGGCCGCGCTCGATCGACTCGGCCTCGGCGGCGCTGACGATCCCGGTGGCGGCGAGCATCCGGGCATGGGCGATCGAGCCGTCGATGTCGTCGTCGGCGAGGCGGCGGTCGTAGGAGATGCTCTCCGAGAAGGCCTCGACGCGCCCGTCGGTCGCCTCGCTGAACACACCCCCCCACGCCTTCGGGGCGAGCGGTTCGGGCCGGTGCTGCGGGGGGACGGGATCGGTCATGGCGGATCTCTCGGAAAGATGGGAACGCGGCGCGGCCCGCTCGCTGGCCCGCCACGACGGCCGTATGCTACCAACCGCCCCACGGTGGCCCCTCGCGGGCACGGACGCCACCCCGTCGATGCGCACCCTCCTCATCCTCTCCCAGACCTACCCGCCCGATCCCGCGGCAGTCGGCCAGCACATCGCCGACGTCGCGGAGCAGATGGCGGCCCGCGGCTGGCGCGTGGTCGTGTACACGTCGCGCCGGGGGTACGACGACCCGAGCCAGCGCTTCGCCTGGCGCGAACGGCTCCGCGGCGTCGACGTACGGCGGCTGCCGTTCTCGAGCTTCGGCAAGGGGGCGATCGCCGTCCGGCTCGCGGCCCAGGCGCTGTTCATGATCCAGGCCTTGCCGCGGGCGCTGTTCACGCGCGGGCTCGAGCGGATCCTCGTCAGCACCAGCCCGCCATTCGCCGGTTTCGGTGGCGCCCTGCTGGCGGCCATCCGCCGGGTGCCGTTCGCCTGGTGGGTGATGGACATCAACCCCGACCAGATGGTGACCTCGGGGCGGATCACGGAGACGTCGCTGGTCGCACGGGTCTTCGATTGGATGAACCGCGTCACGCTCCGCGGAGCCCGCGACGTGATCGTGCTCGACCGCTACATGCGCGCGCGGATCCTGCGCAAGGCCGACATCGCGGTGAAGACCGCCGTCGTGCCCCCTTGGTCGCACGACGTCGTCCGCGACAACGTCCCCCACGAGGACAACCCGTTCCGTGCCGCCCACGGGTTCGGCGACCGGCTGGTGGTGATGTATTCCGGGAATCACGGCTACTCGCACCCGCTCGACACACTGCTCGACGCCGCCAAGGCCCTCGAGGGGGAGCCGGGGCTGTTGTTCGTGTTCGTCGGCGGGGGGGTGCTGAAGCGGGCGATCGATGAGATGGTGGACCGCGACGCGCCCCCCAACATCGTCACCCTTCCCTACCAGCCGCTTCCGGGGATCCGCTATTCGCTGTCGAGTGCCGACGTCCATGTCGTGTCGCTGGGCAACGACGGCGTCGGGGTGGTCCATCCCTGCAAGATCTACGGGGCGCTGGCGATCGGCCGCCCGATCCTCGGCCTGGCGCCTCGCGCCAGCCACGTCTCCGACATCATCGCCGAGCACGGGGTCGGGTGGCGCGTCGAGCATGGCGACATCGCCGGGCTGGTGGCGATTCTCCGCGACCTCGTCCGCACGCCGCGCGCGGAGCTCGGTGCGATGGGTGAGAGGGCGCGCGACGTGGCCCGGCGTGAGTTCGCGCGCGAGCGCTTCCTGGGGAGCGTCTGCGACATCCTCGAGGGGGACGGTCCGGCGGGCCGGCACGACCAGCCTGCCTGACCGCGCCGCGGTGTCCGCCCGATGCCCCCGACAGCCCTCCCGATGGCGTCCGCTCCATGACGACCCCCGACGACTTCCTCGCGCCCGGTGGCCGGCTGTCGGCGCGCCTGCCGGCGTGGGAGGCGCGGCCGCAGCAGCTCGAGATGGCGCGGCTGGTCGCCGAGGCGATCGCCGGACGGCGGCACGCCCTGGTCGAGGCCGGTACCGGGGTCGGCAAGAGCCTCGCCTACCTCGTGCCGGCGCTGTTGGCGGCGACCGGCGACCAGGAGCCGCTCCCGGCCGGCGTTGACGAAGATCCCGACGCCCCGGAGCCGCCGCGCTCCCGGCCGCGGCGCGTGGTGATCTCGACGCACACCATCGCGCTGCAGGAGCAGCTCATCGGCAAGGACATCCCGCTGGTGGCGGCGGTCCTGCCGCGCGAGTTCTCCGCGGTGCTCGTCAAGGGGCGGGGCAACTACCTCTCGCGCCGCCGCCTCGACCTCGCGGTCGACCGTTCCGCGAACCTGTTCGGCGAGGAGGAGGAGATCGCCCAGCTCGAGGCGCTGGCGGCCTGGGCCCGCGACACGGCCGACGGGTCGCTGGCCGACCTCGACCATGTTCCCGCGGCCGCCGTCTGGGACGAGGTTCGCAGCGACTCGGGGAACTGCATGGGGCGCACCTGCCCCGAGCACCAGCAATGCTTCTACTACGCTGCCCGGCGGCGGATGGCGCGGGCCCAATTACTTGTCGTCAACCACGCACTGTACTTCAGCGACCTCGCCCTCCGCCGCGGCGGCGCCAGCCTCCTCCCCGACCACGACATCGTCGTCTTCGACGAGGCCCACATGGTGGAGGCGGTGGCCGGCGACCACCTCGGCGTCGGGGTCTCGAGCACCGGGGTCGAGCGGCTTCTCTCCCGGCTCCTCGCCGAGCGCGGCCACCGTGGGCTGCTGCGCCACTACGGGATGCACGATCTCGAAGCCGACGTGTTCCGCTGCCGGCGCGCGGCCGAGGGGTTCTTCGCCGCCGTCCACGCCGCGGTCGCCGACCGCGGCGAGGGGCCGTGGCGCGTCAGCGCACCGCCGGCCGTGCCCGACACGCTCGGCGACGCCCTTGCAGCGCTCGCCCGCGGCCTGCGCGCCGCCGCCGAGGAATTGGCCGCGGAGGCCGAGCGCCACGACCTGCTCTCGGTGGCCGACCGGCTCACCACCCAGGCGGCCGCCGTGGCCGGCTGGCTCGGGCAGGACGAGTCGGGAAACGTGCACTGGGTCGAGGTGGCGCGCGGCCGCCGCGGCCGGGCGCGGATCACGCTCTCGAGCGCGCCAGTGGACGTCGGCTCCACGCTGCGCCGCGAGCTGTTCGAGCGGATCCCGACCGTGATCCTCGCCAGTGCCACGCTGGCCGTCGAGCCGCCGCGGGCGGGGGGCGTGGCGCCGGCCGCCGATCCGTTCGCCTTCGCGCGGGCCCGGCTGGGGATCGACACGGCGCTGGCGGCGCGCCTCGGCAGCCCGTTCGACTACGCCGCGCACGCCGAACTGGTGCTCATCGAGGGGATGCCCGACCCGGCGGAGCGCGAGGCCTTCGACCGCGCGAGCATTCCGGTCATCCACCGGTTCATCGAGCGCTCCGGCGGCCGTGCCCTGGTGCTGTTCACGAGCCTCCGGTCGCTCGAGCGCGTCGCCGCCGACCTGGCCGGGTTCTGCGCGCGGAACAACCTCCGCCTCGTCAGCCAGGCCGACGGCCTGTCGCGCTCGAAGATGCTCGCCGACTTCCGCGCCGGGCCCGGCAGCGTGCTCTTGGGCACCGACGGCTTCTGGCAGGGGATCGACCTGCCGGGGGAGCAACTGGTGACCGTGATCATCACCAAGCTCCCGTTCGCGGTCCCCGACCGGCCGCTGGTGGCGGCGCGGATCGACGCCATCCGGGCCGCCGGCGGCAATCCGTTCATGGACTACCAGGTGCCGGAGGCGGTGCTGAAACTCAAGCAGGGGTTTGGCCGGCTGATCCGCACCGCCACCGACACCGGCCGGGTGGTGATCCTCGATCCGCGCGTCCGCACCAAGCCCTACGGGAAGGTGTTTCTCGACAGCCTCCCCCCGGCGCGCCTGGTGGTCGAGCAGGCGTAACGGGGGCCCTGTGCAACCGGGCGATTTCGGGTAGTGCGTGCGTTTCCGCGACACCGGCAATCGGCGGGCGTTGAACACCGTGCGGGGACCGTGTCGACTGCAGGTGCAGCCGGGGGCAGATCACCCGGCAGTCCTTCGGAGAGCGATCGATGCCGACGCTGATCGGGGCACTGTGCCTTACGGCACTCGTATCAGCGACCGCTCTCGCTCCTGCGCGCGACCTGTTTCTGCCGACCGCCGACGAGACGTGGGAGACGGCGAGCCCCGAGGCACTGGGGTGGGATCGCGCGGCGCTCGACGAGGCGTGCGACTTCGTCCGTGACACCCACGGCAAGTCGTTCCTGATCCTCAAGGACGGCCGGATCGTCGTCGAGCGCCATTGGACTGCGGCCGGGCCCGCGCACGCGCAGTACGTGATGTCGACCGGCAAGAGCATCACGGCCTTCCTGGTCGGGGTCGCGAGGGCCGAGGGGAAGCTCACGCTCGGGCAGCCGGTGTCGGAGATCATCGGACCCGGTTGGTCGCGCGCGACGCCAACGCAGGAACGCGAGATCCGTGTCGAGCACCTGCTCACGATGACCAGCGGCCTCGACGCCCGGCTGGCCTACGAGGCGCCCCCCGGCGCCGTATGGCGCTACAACACCCCCGCCTACCAGCAGCTCCATCCGCTCTTGGAGAAGGCGGTCGGGACGAGCGTCGATGCGTTCTCGGCACGCGTGCTGTTCGAGCCGTTGGGGATGAAGCACTCCCGGTTCCGCTCCCACAGCTTCGTGATGACCGCCCGCGAGATGGCCCGGTTCGGACTGTTGATCCTCGCCCGGGGCACCTGGAACGACCGGTCGGTGATCGAGGATCGAGCATACTTCGCCGCCATGCTCGCGCCGTCGCAGCGGCTCAATCGCGCCTACGGCTACCTCTGGTGGCTCAACGGCCAGGAGTCGTTTCGGACGGTTGGACCTCCGCGTGCCGCCGTGCGCGGCGCGCTGGTGCCCGACGCACCCGCCGACATGGTCAGCGCCAACGGCAAGGGCGGCCAGCGGATCTCGGTCGCGCCCGGCGCGGGGCTGGTGGTCGTGCGGCTCGGCGAGAACCCTGCCGCGGGCCACGGCGGCGACACCGAGGGGAACGGCACGCAATCCCGGTTCGATGTGCAGCTGTGGCGCCGGCTCGCGCGCGCCATTCCGGCGGCAACCGTCCGCGGAGCGGACGGGCCGCCGGTTGGTTCCGATCGTTCGGAGGACCAGCCATGACGAGGTTCCGTGTGACGGTTTCGGGCGCCGCCCTTGTGCTGGCCATCGGTGGGGTGGCCCTTGCGGGCCGCGCCGCGGCGCAGCCGGGGGTCGGCGAACGGTTCGACCGGCTCGACCGCGACGGTGACGGCCGGGTGACCCCCGACGAGTTGCCCGCCCGGGCGTTCTTCGAGCGGCTCGATCTCGACGGCGACGGTGCGATCATCAAGCGCGAGGCGCTCGAAGCGGTGCGGGCTGGCGCACTGCGGGACGTGCGCGATAACGCGGGGGCCCCGCCCGCGGCCCCGGCAACGCCCGCGCCGTCGGCTCCGGCCGAGCCACCGCTGCGCGCGGGACCCAAGCCCGTCCGGCCCGGGGATCATGGCATCGGCCGCCGCGTCGGCGCTGTGACGTTCACCGCTCTCGACGGCACCGTGCACGACCTGGCGCGGTTCGCGGCCGGCCGGGTCGTGGTGTTCGCGATGACGAGCACCAGCTGCCCGCTGAGCAGGAAATACCTGCCGACGCTCGCCGACCTCGTGGCGGCGTCGGGGGAGGGGATCGCCTGGATCCTCGTCGATCCCGTCGCGACTGACGACCAGGCGATGCAGTGCGAGGCGGCCGCACGGTTTTTCGGCCGCGCGGTCTGGGTGCACGACCGGGAGGGGCGCCTCGCCGCCGCGGTCGGTGCGCTCTCCACGACCGACGTCGTCGTGCTCGCGCCCGACCGGACCGTGGCCTACCACGGCGCGATCGACGACCAATACGGTTTCGGCTACGCGCTCGACGCGCCGCGGCGGCGCTACCTCGCCGACGCGCTGAGCGCGCTCGGCCGGGGCAACGACCCACCGGTCGCCGCGACCGAGGCGCCCGGGTGCGTGCTCGACCAGCCGGTCGACGCCGGCCCGACCGCGGCGGTGACCTACCATGGCCGGGTCTCGCGGATCGTCGCTCGGCATTGCGCCGAGTGCCACCGCGACGGCGGTGCCGGCCCGTTTCCCCTTGATTCGTACGCCGACCTCGTCGCCCACGCGGGGATGGTGCGCGACGTCGTCGAGCGCGGCACGATGCCCCCGTGGTTTGCCGCGGCACCGGCGCCCGATCCGGAGACGGGCCGCGTCCACTCGCCGTGGGCCAACGACCGCTCGGTCGCGGAGGGGGACAAGCGCGATCTCCTCGCCTGGCTGGCCGGTGGCCGGCCCGAAGGGGATCCTGCCGATGGACCCGCTCCGCGCGTCTATCCGGACGAGTGGCACATCGGCACTCCTGACGCCGTCTTCGAGTTTGCCGAGCCGGTGGCGGTGAAGGCGACAGGCGTGATGCCCTACCAGACGGTGTTCGTCGACACGCACCTCCCGGAGGATCGCTGGGTGCAAGCGATCGAGGTTGTGCCCGGCGATCCTGGAGTCGTGCACCATGCCCTGATCCACCTCGCCGGCGAGATCGACTCGCTGGCCGACGTCGCCGCCGCCGCCGAGGAACGGGGGGGCTTCTGGGGCGAATACGTCCCCGGGCAGAGCACGCTCGTTTTTCCCGACGGCTTCGCGAAGAAGCTCCCCAAGGGGGCACGGCTGCGGTTCCAGATGCATTACACGCCCAACGGTACCGCCACGACCGACCGGACGCGCGTCGGCGTGATCTACGCGAAGGAGCCCCCGAAGCACGAGGTCCGCGTGGCGGGGATCGTCAATCCGCGGATCTCGATCCCGCCGCACGCCGCCGACCACCGTGAGGAGGCGTCGCTCACCGTGCCGTTCGACGCCACGATCATCGGCTTCCTCCCCCATCTCCACGTCCGCGGCAAGGCCTGCCGCTACGAACTGGTCCGCCGCGACGGCGGCCGTTCGACGCTCCTCGACATCCCCCGCTACGACTTCAATTGGCAACTCCTCTACCGGCTCCACGAGCCGCTCGAGCTCCGGGCGGGGGACCGGTTGGTGTTCACCGCCTGGTTCGACAACAGCGCCGCCAACCCCGCCAATCCCGACCCGACGAAGACGGTTCGCTGGGGGCCGCAGACGTTCGACGAGATGTACCTCGGCTACGTCGAGTATTTCGTTCCGGGGCTCGCGCCGGGGGAGTCGCCGCCGGGGTTGCGCCGCGGCCGCGGTCTGCTCCGCGGCAGGGCGACACCCTGACGGCCGGTGCATCGCACGGGGCGTCATCGGTCGTGCTGGTCGGGTGGAAGGGTATGATGAGGGACGATCGGGATGGTCACATGGGACATTGGGTCAGGGTCGATGACGGCTCTCGAACAAGCGCTGGATCTGATCGGCCGCCTGACCCGGGGGGAGAAGGCACGGCTTGTCCGGGATATCGTCGCCCAGATCGACGAGACATTTCCCGGTGTCGATTCCCGCCCGGATGTCTGCGGGGGGGAGCCGTGCATCGTGCGAACCCGGATCCCGGTGTGGCTGCTGGTGCAGACACACCGGCTCGGCACGAGCGAGGCCGATCTGCTTCGGTCATACCCGACACTACGGGCGCAGGATCTCGTCGCGGCGTGGGCTTACTGGCGCGCCCACCCTGCGGAAATCGAACGGCAGATCCACGACAACGAGGCCGCGTGACGGATCGGGAGGCCGATGGCCCGTCTCTACACAAACGAAAACTTTCCCGAGCCGGCAGCCCGGCACCTACGCAGGCTCGGTCATGACGTGGTGACCATCCAGGAGAGCGGTCTGGCGGGCCAGGCGTTGACCGATGACGCGGTGCTCGCATTCGCGACCGGCGAGCAGCGTGTGCTAGTCACCCTGAACCGGCGCCATTTCGTCCGCCTTCACGATGAGAGGCCGGGCCATGCGGGCATCGTCGTGTGCAGTGCCGATCACGATCTCGAAAGGCTGGCAACGCGGATCGACGAGGCGGTTCGGAAGCCGCAGAGTCTCGATGGACTGCTGCTGCGGGTGAATCGGCCTGCGCAGTGAACGGCGGCCGCTCCCTGCCAATCAACGGCTGATCCCACGGGTTTTCCCGGCGGTCCGCCCTGCTGTTCAGGAGGCGGCCTCGGTTGGCCAGCCCGGCACCTACCTCCTACTCCGCGAGGAGTTCCAGTTCGGCCCAGGTCGTGGGGTCGGAGTCCCACGGGTACTCCGGCGGGGCGAACAGCGGCACGCGGCCGAGACGGCGGTCGACGAGCGCCGCGAAGAACCCGAGCCGGGGAATCTCCTCCGGATCCCAGCCGGGCAACGCCGCGGCGGCGACGAAGGCGTCGATCCGCCAGCCGTCGGCGGCCAGCGTGGCGGCGATCGACACGCTCCCCTCGGGAAGCTCGGCGAGCGGTTCACTCTTCCGCGGGATCGCGCAGGCCACGGCGATCGGCTTGTCGGCCGTGCGCCCGCCGCCGGTGGGCAACAGCGCCAGCCGCCGGCAGTAGCGCCCCGCGCGGTGGCTCTCGCCGGTGGGCCGCGTGGCGATCCACAGGTGCAGTCCGTCGCTGTCTTCGGCGCGTGTCGGCTGGCACCACCGCGCCGTGCCGACGCCCCGGGCGACGCCGCGGACCGCCAGCCCGCGCTCGTTCCAGGCGGTCGACAGTTCGACGACGTCGGGGACCTCGACGACCGCCGCCAGGGACGGCAGCCGGCAGGCGTCGTCGAGTGTCGCCGAAGCCGGCGGCCACAGCGCGTCGCGCTTCCGGCAGGGAAACCGAAACGTGAACAGCGCGGCCGGATTGACGAGGGGAGTCACGGGGCAGTCAGGCGGAGGGCACCCGGAGGCGTGGCGACCGGAGGATCAACTCCCTCCATACTATACTGCCCGCGCGGGGTGGCTCCGGGGGCGGAACGAGCCGGTGGCCACCGGCCCGGCCACACCGCTCAACAGGACCTCTTCCACGCATTTCGGAGATGCCGATGCGACGCTCGGGCTTTGCCATCGGGGCCGCCGCTGCCGCAGCCCTCGTGCTCGTCGCCCCTCGTGCCGGTGCCGCACCGCCGGTCGCCCGGGCGGCGGGGGGCCCGGTCGAGCCGGCCGACGGCCCCGGCACGCTCGTGCTGCCGGAGGGGCTGGCGGCGACGCTGTTCGCCGGCGAGCCGCTCCTCTCGAGCCCCGCCGACATCGACGTCGACGCGTCGGGGCGCGTGTGGGTGTGCGAGGTCACCAACTACCGCGGGCGCAAGGACACGCGCCCCGACGGCGACCGGATCCTCGTCCTCGAAGACACCGACGGTGACGGCGCGGCCGACAAGCAGACCGTGTTCCACCAGGGGCGCGACGTCGATAGCGCCCTGGGGATCTGCGTGATCGGCGACGGACCCGGCCGGCGGGCGATCGTGTCGTGCGCGCCGGAGGTATTCATCCTCCACGACGACGACGGCGACCTCGTCGCCGACCGCAAGGAGGTGCTGTTCACGAAGACCGGCCAGCCGCAGCACGACCACTCGGTCCATGCGTTCGTCGTCGGCCCCGACGGCCGCTGGTATTTCAACTTCGGCAACACCGGCCACGCCATCCACGACCGCGACGGGCATCCGGTGGTCGACCGCGAGGGGCGCACGGTCGACGACTCGGGGAAGCCGTTTCGCCAGGGGATGGTGTTCCGCTGCCGCCCCGACGGCAGCGAGCTCGAGGTCCTCGGCCACAACTTCCGCAACAACTACGAGGTCGCCGTCGATTCCTTCGGCACGCTGTGGCAGAGCGACAACGACGACGACGGCAACCGCGGCGTCCGCATCAACTGGGTGATGGAGCGCGGCAACTACGGCTACGTCGACGAGCTCACCGGCGCCGGCTGGCAGCAGTCCCGTGCCAACCTCGAAGACTCGGTCGAGCGCCGCCACTGGCACCAGAACGACCCCGGCGTCGTCCCCAACCTGCTCCATACCGGCGCCGGCTCGCCGACCGGGATCTGCGTCTACGAAGGCAGGCTGTTGCCCGAGCGCTTCCACGGTTCCCTGATCCACTGCGACGCCGGGCCCAACGTCGTCCGCGCCTACCATGTGCGCGCCGCGGGTGCCGGCTACGAGGCCGGTAGCGAAACGCTCGTCGACGGCGCCGCCGACCGCTGGTTTCGCCCCAGCGACGTCTGTGTCGCTCCCGACGGATCGCTGATCGTGGCCGACTGGTACGACCCTGGCGTCGGCGGCCACGGCATGGGGGACGTCGAGAAGGGGCGGCTGTACCGGATCGCGCCGGCCGGCGCACGCTGGACGGTGCCCACGGCCGATCTGGCCACGGTCGACGGCGCCGTCGCGGCGCTGGCCAGCCCCAACCTGTCGACCCGTGCCACGGCGCTCGAGCGCCTCACGCGAGACCCTGCCGCGGCGGGGACGGCGCTGCTCCCCGCGCTCGAGAAGGCGACCGACCTGCGCCATGCGGCGCGCCTCGCCTGGGCGCTGGGCACGCTGCCGGGGCGCGACCCGGAGTGGGTGGTGGCGTTTCTCGCCGGGGCGCCGGCGCCGGAGCTGCGCACGGTGGCGCTGCGGCTCTCGCGGGCGACGCGCGGCGACACGCTCGCGCTTGCCGACGTGCTCGCCGGCGACGCATCGCCGGCGGTGCGCCGCGAGGTGGCGATCGCACTGGCCGGCCATGGCGGCGGCCGTGCCGACGGAATCTGGGCGCGCCTCGCCCGCGCCCACGTTGCCGGCGACCGGTTTGAGCTCGAAGCCCTCGGGATCGGCGCCGACGGCCATTGGAACAGCCGCCTCGCCGCCTGGCAGCCCGACCTCCAGGAGCCGCTCTCGCCGGCGGCCCGCGAGATCGTGTGGCGCAGCCGCGGCACGCGCTCGGCCGAGTTGATCGCCCGGTTGATCGCCGATCCCTCGCTCGGCACCAGCGAGTCGCTGGCGCTGGTGAGGGCGCTCGATTTCCAGCCGGCCGCCACCGTCCGCGCTGCCCTGCCGGCGATCCTCGCCGCTGCCGCGGGCTGGCCGGCCGACAAACGGAGCGTGATTCTCCCGATCGTAACGCTGCGACTCGATCCGGCCGATGCGGCCGGGCCGCTGGCCGGGGCGATCGCCGCGGCCGCCGACCTCGCCGCCGGCACGGCGCAGGAAGTGGCGCTCGTGTCACGGTTCGGCCTGCGGGACCGGGCCGACTCCCTCGTCACCCTCGCGGCGGCGGCCGGGACCGATGAAAAACTCGCCGTCGCCGCCGCGAGCGCCGCGCTCGAGCTCGGCGCCGGCGATGCCTTCGCTCATCGTGCCCGCGGTGGCGACGAGGCGGCGGCCACCCGGCTCCTCGCCGCGGTCGGGGCGGGCGGGAGCGGCAAGGGGACCGATCTGCTCGCCGGGCTGCTCGTGAAGGCGGACGTGCCCGACGCGCTGCGCGCCGTCGCCGTCCGCGCTCTGGCGCGCTCGCAGAGCGGCAGCCGGCGGCTGATCGAGCTGGCCCGCGAGGGCGTGGTCACAGGCGCCTTGGCCCAAGGAGCAGCGCTGGCAATTTCCGCGTCACCCTGGCCGGAGATCCGCAAGGAGGCGGCTGGCGTGCTGCCGCTGCCGCCGGCGCGCGGTGGCGTGGTGCTGCCGCCGGTGGCCGAGCTCGTGAAGCGCACGGGGGATGCCGCCGCGGGGCAGGCGCTCTTTGCCGGTGCCGGCACGTGCGGCAAGTGCCATGTCGTCGCCGGCGCTGGGAAGGCGGTCGGCCCCGATCTGTCGGGCGTCGGCGCGAAGCTGTCGCGTGAGGGATTGTGGGAATCGCTGCTCGCGCCGTCGGCGGCGATCAGCCACAATTACGAGACCTGGACGATGGTCGGCGAGGACGGCCGCAGCGTGACCGGCCTGGTCGTCTCGCAGACCCCCTCCGAGGTCGTCGTCCGCGGCGCCGACGGGATCGACGTCACGCTGGCGGCGGGCGATGTCGCCGAGCTGGTGAAGCAGCCGGTGTCGCTGATGCCCGCCGACCTCGCGACGACGCTCTCGGTCGACGAGCTGGTCGATCTCGTCACCTGGCTCGAGACCCTCAAGGTGCCGCGTTAGCCCCATGCGTGTTCTCGAGATAGCCAGCGAAGCGATCCCGTTCGCCAAGACCGGCGGCCTGGCCGACATGGCCGGGTCGCTGCCGGCGGCGCTGGCACGACTCGGCTGCGACGTCACGCTCGTGATCCCGGCGCACCGCCAGGCGCTCGCCCAGGGGATCACGATCGAGCCGGCGGGGATCGGGTTCGACGTGCCGATCGGCGAGCGCCGCGAGCCGGCGCGGATCCTCCGGGCGCGCGTCGCCGGCGGGTTCGACGCCCTGCTCGTCGACCACCCCGGGTTCTTCGACCGCCCCACGCTGTATGGCGACTACCCCGACGACGCGGCGCGGTGGATGTTTTTCGCCCGTGCGGCGGCCGAGCTCTCCGCCCGGCTCGAGGCCCCGTTCGACATCGTCCATTGCCACGACTGGCAGGCGGGCCTTGTGCCGGCGCTGCTCAAGCTCCTGCCGCCGGTCGTGCCGGCGGCGACGCGGACGGTGATGACGATCCACAACATGGCCTACCAGGGCAGCTTCCCCGCCGGCGACATGCCGTTGACGGGGCTCGACTGGCGCTACTTCAACTGGAAGCAGATGGAGTGCCACGACCGGGTGAACCTCCTCAAGACGGGGATCGTGTTCGCCGACCTGGTCACGACCGTGAGCCCGACCTACGCGCGCGAGATCCAGTCGAGCCCGGGAGGCTGTGGCCTGGAGGGGGTGCTCGCGCAGCGCAGCGGCACGGTGGCGGGAATCGTCAACGGCATCGACACCGTCGCCTGGAATCCGGCCACCGACCCGTTCCTCCCGCGCCCGTATGGCGCCGCCGACGCGGCGGCTGGCAAGCAGGCCGCCAAGGAGGCGCTCCATGCCCGGCTCGGGTCGGCGACCCCCGACGGCCGGGCGCTGGTGGCGTTCGTCGGGCGCTTGGCGGGGCAGAAGGGGATCGGCCTGGTCGTCGATCTCCTCCACCGTCTCGGCGGGAGCGGCCGGGTGCGGTTCGTGGTCCTCGGCGCCGGCGACGAGCACTGGGAAGGGGAGTTGAGCCACGCCGCCGCCGTCCATCCCGACGCGATCGACGTCGTCGTCGGGTTCGACGAGGGGCTCGCGCACCTCGTGCAGGCGGCGGCCGACCTGTTTCTCGTGCCGAGCCTCTACGAGCCATGCGGCCTGACGCAGCTCTACGCCCACCGCTACGGCACGCTCCCGGTGGTCCGGGCCACCGGGGGCCTGGTCGACACCGTCGTCGACGTGTCCCCCGACACGGTCCGGTCGGGCACGGCCAGCGGCTTCGTGTTCCAGTCGGTCGACGGCTCGGAGCTCGAGCAGGCCGTTCTCCGCGGGCTCGACGCCCATGCCGACCGCGACCTCTGGGGCCGGCTCGTGCAGCAGGTGATGGGACTCGACTGGTCGTGGGCCTCGAGCGCCCGCGAATACGTGCGCCTCTTCGAACGCACGCTCGCCGATCCGCCGCTCGAAGCCTGAGCGCGGCAGGCCGGGCAAGTTGCGCTGTGCTGGCAATCGTCGTGCCCGTCGGGCCGGCGTGTCCCGCGCGACGTGTGGCTTTTTCAGCGAATCCCGACGGCGCCGGCTGCCGATACCTCCGGCCATGCGACGCGCGACACTCCTGATCACGGCGACGGTGATGGTCCTTTCGGCGCTCACGGCGTTGGCCGGTGACTTCTGCGCCACCTGCCGGCCGCCGCGCCCCTGCAAGCCGTCGGCGTGGGGCATGGAGCCTCCCTGCGGCGACACCGGCTGCGGGCCGCGGTACTGGTGGCCCTGCCACGACGAGCCCTGTCCTCCCGATCCCTGCGACGCCTGCAACCGCTGGTTCGGCTGCAACGGCGCCCGCCAGGGGCCCGACCTGCTTGCCCCCTGGCAGCTTCCCCCGGGCCGCGGCTTCATGCCGCCGGAAACGCAGGGCTACATCACTCCCGATCCGTGCTCAAACTGCACGACCGGCCCCCTGGGTGGCTGCCTTGGCGGCTGCCTGGCGAAGCTCGGCTGGCTCTGCCCGGCCAACTGGATCCGCTGAGGCGGCGCACGCATTCGGGTGCGCAGGCTTCGCATGGCCATGTGGCGACCGGGCCTATCGCCGGCCTTGCCACGGCCGTTGACCAGTCGGATCAGATTCGGCCCGTGGATGACGCCCCACGATCGCCCCTTCGCCCGATCCTCGTCGAATCGGGCCGCGTCCACCCGCTCGATCCGGTCCATCCGGGTGACGGCGGGAGCCGTGGAGGGTTTCCCGGGTCGCCGTCGGCCGCATCCCGCGGCCGATCGCGCTGCCCTTCGGCTGCTACCGCGCTGCCGCGGCGCGCTCGGCCGCGAGGCTCGCCATGAACGTGATCTCGTCGCCGTGCCGCCGGCAGGCCGCGCGGAGGGCTTCGTGGTCGCCGGCCGTGGTGGCGAGCTCGACGAGCGACGGCAGCATGCCGGTCGCCGACAGGGCGCTGGGCATCCCGTCGTCGGCCGGACGGTCGAGCGCCGCGTGGAGCGCCTCGGTGGCGCGGCCGAGGCGATACAGCAGCAGCACCAGGACGTCGGCCGGCAGCGTGCCCGACTCGGCCACCTTCGCCTCGATCGCCGCCTTGCGAAACAGCGCGACCGCGCCGTCGACGTCGTGGCCGAGCTGGGCGCCGAAGAAGGCGCGCGACGCCGGCCCGACCTGCTCGAACGGCGGCTCACCCGGATACACGACCTCGCTCGGCAGCCGGCAGGCATAGCCGGCCAGATCCCAGGCGCGCGCGAGCGACGGCCTGTCGGTGCAGACCCGCGCGATCCGCAGCACCGACTGGAGGTGGGAGACGTCGACGTGGATCGAACCGTCGGCAAGGCCGTCGGCGGTGGCCACGAGCGCCGCGATCGGCGCTTCCCCCTCCGGCACGCGCTCGTCGCCGCGGAGGCCGCGCCGCGCCAGATCGCCCGCCAGTGACTCGGCCACGTGGCGGTGGAGGTGCTCGACGAGGAGCCGGGCCGCCGGCTCCTGCCGGTCCGCGGGGAGGCGCGACACGGCCTGCTCGTAGGCGGTGATCGTGTTGCAGGTGCCCGAGCGGGCGAGGAGGATCCGCAGGCCGAGCGCCGGATCGACCCCCTCCCACAGCGCGACGTGGATCAGCTCCTGGAGCGATTCGTCGGCCGCAGGATCATCCCCCTCGCGAGGCGCGTCGAGGCGGTCAGCGACCTTCGCCAGCGCCGCGGCGACATCCGTCGGCTCCGCCGCGGCGCGGAGATACATCCAGCCGGCCGCCACCCGCCCCTCGTCGAGCAGCGGCCAGCCCGCCTCGCGGCAGGCGGTCAGCGACGCGGCCTCGAGGGCGTCGCGCGCGTCCTGCGGGGTGGCCGAGAGATCACCGGCGAGCGGCAGCCCGAGGCGGTGGCGGGCCTCAAGGAGCCGGGCATCGAACAGCGCGTGCCAGCGGCGCCGGGTGGCGAGCGACGCGCACAGCTCCGCGAACGCCGCGGCGACTCCCTCGCGCGTCGCCGTGTCGGCTAGCGCGGTGAACGGATCGGCGGCAGGGGATGTCATCGGGAGCGGTCCTCGGAGGCTCGGCGGGGGCGGATAGTTTCCTGGCGCAGCGCCTCGTATGCCAGCACGGCGGCGGTGGCGGCGACATTGAGGCTGTCGGCGGCGCCGTGCATCGGGAGGCGGACGGTGTCGAGCGTCAGCCGTCCCGCGGCGGCGGCGGCGGCCCAGGCCGGATCGATCCCGTGGGCCTCGCTCCCGAGGAGCAGCGCCACCGGGCCGGTGAGGTCGGCGGCGTGCCAGAGCGCGGCGCCAGTGGGAGTGGCTGCGACGACGCGGCGGCCGTGGGCCGCGCACCACCCGATCGCGGCGGCGGTCGTCGCGGTCGCCAACGGCACGGAAAACACCGTGCCGAGACTCGCGCGGATCGTCGCGGGATTGGCCGGATCGGTCCCGCCGCCACAGGCGATCACGCCGCCGAGCCCCGCGGCGTCGGCGGTGCGGAGGATGGCGCCGAGGTTGCCCGGTTTTTCAACCCCCTCGACCACGAGCACCGGGCGATCGGCGGGCAGCGGCGTTTCGTCGAGCGTGCGGCCGGAGAAACGGACGACGGCGACGCATCCCTCGTTGCGGTCGCCAAACGCGACCTTGGCGAAGGCGGCGCCGTGGGCCGGAGTGACGCGCGTGCCGCCCGCTTCGAGCCGCGCGAGCCAAGCGGGTGGTGTCGCGAACGCCGCCGGATCGATGAACACCTCGACGATCTCGACGCCGGCCGCCGCCGCCCGGGCGATCTCCCGCTGGCCGTCGACGAGCGACAGGCCGGTGTCGCGCCGCTGCCGGCCATCGCGGAGCCGGGCGGCGGCGAGGATCCGGGGATTGGAAGCGCTGGTGATCGGCTCGGAGGGCATCGCGGATCCAAGCGAGGGCTAGCGAGAGTGTGCCGCGCCACCCGCGCGGGCGAATACCCCGAGCGCGAGCCGGCGGCCCGACTCGGCGTCGAGCACGAGTGAATCCGCTTCGATCCGCGCGCCCGGCCTGCCGGCACGGGCCAGCGTTCCCTCGACGACGTGGCGCAGTCGGTCGGCGGGCCAGCGCGGCGAATGGCAGGTGACCAGGAACGTGCCCGGCCCGTCGGCGGAGAGGAGCCGGGCGACGTCGTCGAGGAGTGGCTCGAGGTCGCGGTCGATGGCAAACGCCTCGCCGCGCGTACCATGGCCCCACGACGGCGGATCGAGGACGACCGCGTCGAAGCGCTCGCCGCGCCGCCCGAGCCGGCCGACGACCTTCCGGGCGTCGTCCTCGATCCAGGCGATCGGCCGGTCGGCGAGGCCCGACAGCGCGGCGTTGCCACGCGCCAGTGCCGTGGCCGGCCGCGACGCATCGACACTCACGACGGCGGCGCCTGCCGCGGCTGCCGCCAGCGACGCGGCACCGGAATGGGAAAACAGCGACAGCACCCGCTGCCCCATCCCGACGCGCTGTGCCAGCCAGCGCCACTGCGGGAGCTGCTCGAGAAACAGGCCGATCTGCCCGGAGGGCGCGGGCCGCACCGCGAGTGTGATCGTGGCAGGTCCGATCGGGAGCACCACCGACCAGGGCTCGGGGACGCCGCCGCTGATCGCCCACTCCGCGCCAGGGCCAGACGGTGTGGCGCGGGGTGGAGGAACGCGGGAGGGCGTGACGCGAGGAAGCCCGGCGCCGAGTGCCGCGGCGCCGGAAAACCCAGATGGACTGGCCTCAGGTGATCCAGATGGCGCAGCCCCAGATGGCGTGACATGACGGACCGTCGCCTGTGCCCAGGCGGCGGGATCGGCCGGGGCCCCGAGCGCGGCGGCGCAGGGTCGGTCGACGAGGATGCCGCCGAGCCGATCGAGGCGCCGGCCGCCCCCGTGGTCGACGAGCGCCGGATCGAGCGGTGTTCCCGGTGCCGGAGCGTTCATGAGGCTGTGACGAAGGGCGTGGACGACCGACGCGGAGCGCGGAACCCGCCCCGTCCGTGTCGGGCGGCAGTCACCCCTACGATACGTTCGACCCGGTAAGGGGCGGCGAGCTCCCGAGCAACGCCCGTCCCCGCCTTCTTCTATCGAGGACCCGCGGAGCCCCTCCGCCGTCGCCCTCGCATCGGCCCGTCGCAATGTCGTGCGGGTCGATGCGAGGGCAGAGGCGCGGGGGGCGGCCCCTCTGCAGAGCCCGAGCAGAGGCGTCTTCCTCGCGGCAATGGATCTGGCAGGGGTTTCCCAATGGCTGATCCATCTCCCGATCCATTGGAAATCCCCGAACCCCCCCGCGATACTGTCGGGCGTTACCGGAACGCGATCCGGGTATCCGACAGAGGAGCATCACGATGCGACGCATGATCATCGGCGAGGTGTCATTGGGACTGGTCGTCGGATCCTGCCTGGCCGGCAGCGCCGGAGCGACGCCGGTCGATACCCGCGAGACCGTGGCCGAGGCGGTCGACCGGTGGCGCGACGCCACCGACATGCTCGCACAGCGCGATCGGCGGCCACCCGAGGACCCGGCCTTCGAACCGCGCGGAGGCGAGCGCGATAGCGGCCCACGGCGCGACGCTCCCGTTCCGCCGCGCCGCCCCGATGGCGAGCAGCCGAGCGCGCGGCAGGAGATCGACCGCCGGCTCGACACGATCATGCAGCGCCTCGAGCAGATCGAGCGGCGGATGGCGGAGGGGGCGCGATCGGGTGGCGCTCGTCAGGGCAGCGGGCCGCGCCCGATGGGGCCGCCCGCCCGGCCCGGCATGCAGCCGGGGCCGCGCTTCGGCGGTCCTGGTCAGATGATGCGTCCAGGACAGTTCCAGCAGGGGCCGATGCATCAGGGCCCGCATCAGCCTGGTCTTGGTCCCCAGGGGCCAGGTCCGCAGGGGCCCGGTCACCAGAGCCATGGTCCGCACGCTCCCCATCTGCCGATGGCACAGCAGCCGGGACCGCAGCCCCCGGCGCCGCCGATGGCCCCCGTCGCGCCCCCGCAGGCTGTCGTGCCTCCGGTGCCGGTCGCGCCGCCGCCGCCTGGTGTGGCGATTGCCGTCCCGGCCGTGCCCGGTCAGCCGGTTGCCGTCGCGCCGCAGGTGTTTCGGTTCGAGGCCCGGACGCTGAAGGCGTCGGACAAGCCGGAGGACCACGGTGACCCCGCAGCGCATGTCCGCGACTTGAAGGAGCAGCTCGAGCGGATGCTCACCGAGCGCTTCGAGGCCCATTCCCAGAAGGCCGGCCAGGGGATCCGCGGGGTCAGAGAGGAGATGGAACGGGCGGTCGGCGAGCGCTTCGAGGAGGTCCGCCGCGTCCTCGAGGAGACGCGCCGGGCCGTCGGCGAGCAGCGCGAGCGTGCCGAAGACACCAAGCGGCGCTTGGCCGCGTTCGAGGAGCGGCTCGAGCGGATCGAGCAGGCGCTGCGGCGTGAGGGAGCGGCGGAGGGTCCGCGGCGCGAGTGAGCTCGGTCGTGGCCGGTCAGCCGCGATCCCGCGCCGTCCTGCCAATCACGTCGGCGAGCCGACTGCTGTAGGCCTCGAGGTCGAATTGACGGTACGACCGCGCGGCGGATCGCCCCATCTCGAGGCGCAGATCACGGTCGGCGATGAGCCGCTCGAGCAGCGCGACGTGCGTGTCGATCGCGTCGTACGGGGCGATGAACGCTTCCTCGCCTTCGCGGGCGACGGTGCCGCTGTTCGGCGAGGTCACGATCGGCAGGCCGGTCGCCATCGCCTCCATGAGGACGTAGGCCGATCCCTCGCAGGTCGTCGGGAAAAAGAAGATGTCGAAGCGTCGTAACCACTCGACGCCCTCCGACCGCGGCACCTTGCCCACCAGCTCGACGCTTGCCCCGGCTTCGCGCCGGCCGTGTTCGGTCAGTTCGATCGGCCCGACCGCGACGAACCGGACACGGCCCGGTCGCGCGAGTCGCTTCGCGACCTCGGCGAAATACGGAATCCCCTTGCGGAGGCCGACCGTCCCCATGAATCCGACGGTGATGACGTCGCGATCCGCGCTGCGGTCTTGGGGTGTGTATTGTTCGCCGACCGCGTAATTGACGACGGACACGAGGTCGGCGGACACGCCGTGCCGCACCATTTCGTCCTTCACGTAGCGCGACGGCGCGACGACATGATCGACGTTCTGCCACGTCGACCGTTCCACCTCGTCGATGGCACTGAAGAAATCGTCGTTCTCGGTGCCACCCGCCTGCCAGCCGGGCCAGCGCTGCTGCTGGATCCGCATCTCGGCCCGCTCGGTCGCTGCCGGAGCGATCATCTGGTCGCCGATCACGGTGAGACCGCGGTCGCGGCACCAGCGACACAGGTCGGGGTCGATGTTGCGGACGAATCCGACCACGACGTCCGCGTTGCCGAGGCCGACGCGGCGCACCCACCGGCCCACTCGCTGCGATGCCCAGCGGTAGTATGCCGACACCGGATGGATGAACCGGGAGCCGACCTGGAGGGAGGCGGCGAGCGGCAGGCTTTGCCGGATCGTGACATCCTGCAGCTGCGGCGCGTAACGCTCGCTCATCCGCTTGCCGACGGCAGGTGCCATCCGGGAAACACCGGCGGCGACGGCGGAATGCACCGTCGCCGGGGTGGCGTAGAAGTCGGTGTACACCGATTCGAGGATGCCGGCCCGTCGTAGCGCGATCGCCAACCCGTAATGCCCGCGGGCTCCGTCCTGGATCAAGGCGACGCGCATCGATAGGCCAGTTGCCGGTGAACATCCCGCCGTTGGACGAGCTCCATCCTGCCGCGAGCCGGCACGCTGCGGCCGCCCGGGAGTGAAGTCTGCAGACAGTGGAAACGACGATATCGTACCACGTGGCACACGCACCGTTCCCGATGGGCTTGCCGGGAGCGAGGGTTTCGGTGGACAGGCACCGGTTCCTCCGGCGCGCGTCAGCGACTCGGGCGCTTCGCCTTCCCGCGGGTTTCCGCGGCCGCCCGAGGATCAGGCCGAGAGGGACGTGAGTCGGCGGCCACGGGATCGTCGCCAGCGGCGGAGTGGCGACGAGTCTTTCCCCTCCCCTTGGCCGGGAGCTTTCCTTCCTGCCGCGGTGTCGCCCGCCCGGCCGAGATCTCGTCGTCGACGGCGTCGGCCGCCGCCGGGGTCAGCCCGACCTCACCCTGGGCGACGATGATGCAGTTGTCGCCGAAGTCGAGGTCTTCCTCCTCGGCCACCGGGCGGCCGCGGTCGTCGAGCTTGACGTCGGCCTCGGCCGTCTTCCGCTTCGCGACCGCGAGCAGGTCTTCGTAGAGCCGGGCCCGGTCGGTGCCGTTGATCACGCTGACGGCGCTGGCGACCTCGCCGAGGTAGCGGAGGAAGATGCTCCGCCGCTGCCCCTCCTGGGCGACGCGCTGGCGGCGGCGGAGGTACATGCCGAGCTTCCGCCCCACCGCCTGGAGCGCGAGGCGGATCTCCTTGAGGATCTCTGGGTACGAGGCGATCGCCTCCTTCGACTCGCTCGTGAACGGCACCCAGACGCTCGCCACGTGGACCATCACGGTGACCGGGCCGGCGGGGAGCGAATTGCGTGACTGGGACAGGCCGTAGGCGCGCCAATTGGTGGACAGGATCGTCTGCGTCACGGCACAGGCGCCGTGCTGGAATTGGAGCGGCACGCGGTTGGCGTAGCGGAGGACGGTCATCGTCTGGCCGTCCTCGGCGTTGACGTGCTGCATGGCGCCGTGGAGGGCCTCGAGCGCCGCCTTCTTGAGCTTCGACGGCGACTGCCGGGGAGCGAGCTTCGCCTCGTCGAGGATCGCGTCGGCGGCCTCGGCGCCCAGCCCGGCGAACGTCGTGGTGAGGAATTGCCGCAGGCTCCGCGCGTCGGACTGGCCGGCCAGCTCGACCAGCGCCTCGAGCGACACCTTCTGCGCCCCCGGGCCGCCGCCGTAGGCGAGCGCGGCCTCGATCACGAACGGGTTGCCGCGGTACACGCCGGGGGGGCGCGTGGCGGCGGTGAAGAACTCCCCGGGCACGACCTGGCGGAGCCCGGCGAGGAGGCGCTGCTCGCCGATCGGCACCACGCAGTCGGTCGCCGGCGGCGGGATCCGCGTTTCCTGGATCGCCTTGTAGAGGGCGTCGGCCTCGCCGCGGCCGAGCTTGGCGCCGGTGGCCCGCGGCGAGAGCTTCGCCGCCTCACAGAGCTTGCGGGCGATCCCCGGCGAGACGCGCGAGAACGACTGGGTGAGGAACTGCGACAGCGTGGCCTTGGGCTGCTGCTGGAGGAGCGTCACCAGCCGGCCGAGCTCGACGCCGTAGGGATGGGGCTTGATCTCCTTCGGTTCCGGCGGGAGCTCGTGGCTCGATCGCTCGAGCAGCACTTCCTCCCCCTCGGGAGGTTGGAAGTGGATCCGGGCGTGTGGGTTGGAGATCGCCGTTTGCTGGAGATACTCCTCGACGCTGCCCCGGCCGCGGTGGTACTTCGCCTCCATCTCGATCGTGACGCGCGTGCCGTGCTCCAGCGCGTCGCCGCGGTCGTTGGCCGCGACCCACTCGATGGTGTGCTTGCGCATCAGTTCGTCGCCGGCCTTGCCCGGCGGGATGTCGACGCCCGCCCCCTTGCCGTTGAGGATCTCCGGCTGGTTGGTCTTGGTGTCGATGCGCAGCTCGGTGTAGTGGGCCGGCTCCTTGGCGGCGGTCTTGGAGATGATCTTCACCGGCTTGCCGGTGGTGAGCACGCCGTACATCCCGGCGGCCGAGATCCCGATCCCCTGCTGACCGCGGCTCATCCGCAGGCGGTGGAACTTGGACCCGTAGAGGAGCTTGCCGAAGATCAGCGGGATCTGTTTGGAGACGATTCCAGGCCCGTTGTCCTGGACCGCCATCCGGTAGCGGCTCACCCCCTCGCCGACCGCTTCGATCCGGACCCAGATCTCCGGGAGGATGCCCGCCTCCTCGCAGGCATCGAGGGCGTTGTCGACCGCCTCCTTGACGCTCGTGAGCAGCGCCTTGCGCGGCGAGTCGAACCCGAGGAGGTGGCGGTTCTTGGCGAAGAACTCGCTCACCGAGATGTCGCGCTGCCCGGCGGCGAGGGCCTGGGCGGTGGCCCGCCGCTTCGTCGGCGCAGGCGCGGGAGGCGACGTCCCCTCCGCCAGCGCGACGGCCGGGCGGGGGACGGGTGCCGTTTTCTTCGCGGGAGTGGCCATCGGAATGCTGTGCGGGCGGGGCGCGCCGGCGACCCGGCCGGGCTTTCCCCCGACTCTCGTCTGCGGGGCGGGGGCTGGCAAGCGGGGCGAAGTATACCGGTCGCGGTGACCGTGCGGCGGGAGGGGTGGGGTGGTGCCGTTCATGCCGGATGTGCCCGGGACGTAGCCGGTTTGGCGCCGCGGCCTGCCGGATCAACCGGCCCTGCCACGGTTGCCGAACCTTCCTCTTGTCCGGACGGTGCGGCGCGACAGCGCGGTGCCTCTCCGGGGCGGGTCGGGACCGAATTCCATGGAGGGATCCGGCCGGCCCGTCGGGCTGTCCCGCAGCCGATGGCTCACGGAGGAGCGCGGCGCGGGAAGGCACGGCCGGTCCGCCGTGGGATGCGGCGGGCGGTGACGGGAGGCGGGCCTCCCGTGGACGACGGACTCCGGCGGCCATGGACGGCCGCCGCCACGGACAGCACAGCGGAGGTGCGACGATGACAACGTCGACGCGGACGGGCCGGTGGATCCTCGCGGCGGTGGCGCTGGAACTGGCGACGATGGCCGTCGCCACCGCCGCGCCGATCAACTGGGGCGTCGACGCCCCGACGCCCGACGTCTTTCACAACTACTGGGTGCCGCCGGTGCCGGCCGGATCCGCCCCCGGATTCGGCGCGCAGCTCTACGTCGCCCCGCGCCCCGTGCCGCCGCACGTCGGCCACACCTGGTACACGTACCCGCCGTTCATGCCGCACGAGTTCCTCTACAAACACCGCCGCAAGTACGTCCGCCCTGCCGGCGCCACCGGCCTGCGGACGGTCGCCCACGGCCACTGGTGGTGAGCCCCGCCCCGCGTTCCCTTCGAGGATTCCCCCGATGAAGTCCCTCCCGGTCCGTCCTGCCCGGGCGCTGCTCGCGCTGGCACTGCTCGCGCTCGGTGCGGTCGCCGCCCCGAGCGCTGCGGAGGCGGGCGACAGCGCCATCGCCCACCGCTACTTCCTCCGCAGCCGCAACAAGGCGTGGCACAGCGTCTGGTACGACCCGTCGATCGGTCGGCCGATGGCGCTGGTCGTGCCGCCGACGGCGGAGTTCACCGCCGAGTACGCGTGGGGCGTTCCCAGCCACCGCGTCGTGCCGCTGTATCACCAGTTCCGGCGTTCCTATCCGGGGCCGGGGGCGGTGCCGGGGAACGGCGGCGGTCTGTACCCGACGCCGATGTGGCCCAGCGACACCGTGCAATTCGGTGTCCATCCGGTCCGGGGGCCGTGGTGAACCGACGCCGGTGACCGCCGCGGGAGCGGTTCAGTTCCGCCCCGCGCCGGGATCGTCGTCGCCGGCCGGAGCGGCCTCGTCGAGCCAGCGCCGCGCGACGGCGGTCCACGGTCCGGCCGGTGCGAGATCGACGAACGTCCGCAGCCGGCGCCGCGCCTCGGCGTCGCGCCCGAGCGCGCGGAGCACGCCGGCGGCGTGGAAGTGGGCGTCGGGATAGGCGGGCGCGCGGGACATCACCCCCTCGAGCGCCGCGAGGGCGACCTGCGGTTGGCCGAGCGCCGCCAGCACCCTCCCCAGCCCGGTGCGCGCCGCGAGGTGGTCGGGATCGATCTCGATCGTCGCGTAGTAGCGCTCGCGCGCGGCGGCGAGGTCGCCGGAGCGGAACAGCAACTCGGCCAGGGCGAACGCCGTCTCGGCGCTCGGGCCCGTCGCCTGGAGCACGGCGCGGAGGACGTCGGCAGCCTCGTGGGCCTCCCCACCGGCCTCGAGATCGGCGGCCAGCGCCAGCAGGTCGTCGAGCCCCTCGCCGTCGTCCGCCGGCGGATCGTCGTCGGTCGGTTCGCTGCGGAGGCGTGATGCCGGCCAGGGGATCACCGGAGCGTCGTCTTCGTCGATCGCCGTCGCGCCGAACGGCAGATCGAGCTGCCCCCCCGGGCCGACGAGTCGGCCATGCCGGCGGAGGCGGATCCGCCGGCCGTCGAGGACGAGCCGGTCGAGCGGCAGTTCGGCGCCGTCGGCGGCGAAGCCGGCGAGCGCCGCGTCGATCTCGCGCAGCGACAGGCCCGCGGCGAGGAACGTGGCGAGGTGGCGTGCCGCGACGATCTGCGGATAGTCGAACCAAGCCACCCCCGCCTCGTGCGTCACCGGCCGGAGCAGGCCGCGACGGACCCAGTGGGCCAGCGCTGCCGGAGAGATCCCGAGCAGGTCGGCGACCAGGGCGGCGGTGTGGAACTGCCGCTCGCCGCGCTGCTGCCGCGCGAACAGCGAATCGTCGATCCCGGGGCCCGCGGCTCCGGGGATCGCTCGGCGCCGATCGCTCGCGTCGCCTGCCATGCGCGGGTCCCGTGCGGATCGGCCGCCGTTCACGGGGTGAACGGGCGGCTCCGGGATTGGTCGGCGGAGGGGAAATCGTCGGGGAGCGGGGCGGTCACGGCCCCGGTCGCCGCCCACTCGGTGCCGCGGACGAGGGTCGTGATGAAGCCGACGCACTCCTGGGAATCGTCGCCGTGGCCCATCGGCGTGTGGAACACCCGCCCCTGGCCGTAGCGGATCGTCATCAGCATCGGCTCGTGACGCTTGGTCTGCGGGGACCAGGCCGTCGCCAGCACGTCGAGGGCGGCGGCCGGGCCACGGAGCCGGTCGTAGAGTTCGTCCTTGGCGTGCATCCAGGTCGCCGGCATGCCGCGGGTGATCGGATGGTCACGGTCGCGGACGATGACCGCGAACGGAGCCTGCGGCCCGTGGCTGCCCCCGGGCCCCGGGCTGTCGTCGCGGACGAGCCGGCCGTCGTCGGTGTAGTAGACGTAGGGGCCGCTCGCCTCGTTGCGGCCGCCCCAGCCGCCGAGCCCGATCATCTCGTTGTAGGCCGGCCAGTCGGGAAACGAGTTGTCGGCGGCATGGACGACGACGAAGCCGCCGCCGCCACGGACGAACTGCTCGAACGCGGCACGCGTCGCGCCCGGCCACGGCGCGGCTCCATGGCCGAAATTGCTGATCACGACGGCGTAGTCGGAGAGCCGTGGCTGGAATGCCGGATCCTCCCCCTGCGGGGCATGCGTCGCGACGTCGACGCGGAACCGGCCGCTGTCCTCGAGGTAGCGCCGCATCATCCGTGTCGTCCGCGGCCAGTTGGCATGGTTGTTCTGGCCGTCGACGATCAGCGCGGCCAGCCGTTCGGCCGCCGCGGCGCCGGCGGGGGTGAGGAGGGCGACGAAAACCAGCGCGGTCCGGAGCGTCATGGCGGGCCTCCTTCAGGCGTTCATCGCACGGCGGAGATTGTCGTCGATCGCAGCGAGGAACGCCCGGGTCTCGAGATACGGCTGATCGGGGCCGATCAGCACCGCCAGATCCTTGGTCATCTTCCCCGACTCGACGGTCGCGACGCAGACGCGCTCGAGCGTCTCCGCGAAGTGCACCACCGCGGGCGTGCCGTCGAGCCGGCCGCGGTGGGCCAGGCCGCGCGTCCAGGCGAAGATCGAGGCGATCGGATTGGTCGAGGTCGGCTTGCCCTGCTGGTGCTGGCGGAAATGCCGCGTCACCGTGCCGTGGGCCGCCTCGGCCTCGACCACCTTGCCGTCGGGTGTCATCAGGACGCTGGTCATCAGCCCGAGCGAGCCGAATCCCTGGGCGACGACGTCGCTCTGCACGTCGCCGTCGTAGTTCTTGCAGGCCCAGACGTAGCCGCCGTCCCACTTCAGGGCGCTGGCCACCATGTCGTCGATCAGGCGGTGTTCGTAGGTCAGGCCACGGGCGGCGAACTCGGCCTTGAACTCGGCGTCGAAGACCTCCTGGAAGATGTCCTTGAAGCGGCCGTCGTACGCCTTGAGGATCGTGTTCTTCGTCGACAGGTAGACCGGAAACCCGCGTGCCAGGCCGTAGCGGAAGCTGGCCCGGGCGAAGTCGCGGATCGAGTCGTCGAGGTTGAACATCGCCATCGCGACCCCGGCCGAGGGGAACTGGTAGACCTTCATCTCCATCGGCGCGCCGCCGTCGGCCGGTGTGAAGGTGAGCGTCAGCGTGCCCGGTCCGGGGATCCGCGCGTCGGTCGCGCGGTATTGATCGCCGAAGGCGTGGCGGCCGACGACGATCGGCTTGGTCCAGCCGGGGACGAGCCGGGGGATGTTGTCGATGATGATCGGCTCGCGGAAGATCACGCCGCCGAGGATGTTGCGGATCGTGCCGTTGGGGCTCTTCCACATCGACTTCAGCGCGAACTCCTTGACCCGCGCCTCGTCGGGGGTGATCGTGGCGCACTTCACCCCCACGCCGCACCCGAGGATCGCGTGCGTTGCGTCGATCGTCACCTGGTCGCCGGTGGCGTCGCGATTCTGGATCGAGAGATCGAACTCGCGGAGATCGAGGTCGAGGTAAGGGAGGATCAGCTGGTCCTTGATGAACCGCCAGATGATCCGCGTCATCTCGTCGCCGTCGAGATCGACGACGGGGCCCTTGACCTTGATGCGCGTGTGCTTCGTCACGGTCGCTGGCTCCGGTGGTGGCACGACCGCGGAGAAGCTACCCCCTGCCAGGGACGGCGACAAGGATCGGCGCGCGTCGGTTGGATGCCGTGACCGCGACCGCGTGGACCGACACCACCCGGCAGGGAGGTGATCCGAAACCCGGCCGCGCTGCCCGCGCGACCGGTCAGGTCGTCGGGCCGGCGCTTGCCGCCGGTGCAGAGCCGGCAGCCGGCAGGGCGGGCGGGGTGGCGCCGCGCACGGGAACCATCGGCTTGATGATCACCGGCCCGGTCCGCTCGGCGCGCCCCGATGCCGCCGGCAAGGGGGCGGGAATCGTCTCGACCGCGATCGTGGCCGGAACGGGACGGATGGCGCCCTGGCTCGGCGCCGGCGGAGTGACGGTCTTCGGCGCGGTCGCCGCGGGATTGCCGGACGTCGGATCGGGAGTGGTCGCGGGCTCGACCGGCTTCTCGAACCGGATCGTGCCGGTCGCTTCACTGCCCGTGGCGGCGGCGTCGGTGGGGTCGACGTGCGGCAGCGCCGAACCGGTCCAACCGTTCTCCACCGGCGGGCTGGCGCCGGTCGACCCGCTGGAAAACGTGCGGGTCGCACTCTCGGCCTCGGCCGCCGACAGCGCCGGAGGCGCCGTGGTCGGCCGGGCCGCCGCGGCGCTGCCCGTCTCGGCCGGCCGGGGGCTCGCCGGGACGACGGCCGACGTCGACGGTGAGAACGTCGCCGCCGGCACGACCGCCGGGGCCGACGTGACCGCTGGCACGAGCGGGGCGGCGCTGGCGGTGGGGAGGGGATTGCCGCACGGATCGAGCGGGATCCTCAGGACCACCGTCCGCGGCGTCCGCACGGTGTAGGTGTAGGGTGTGCGCTTCTCGACGACGCGCGGCACCTGGACGGTCTTCTGCTCGGCGACGTATTTGAGGACCTGGACGGTCACCGGTTCGACCTTCTCCTCGGTGACGAACTTGCAGGACTGGACAGGCACCTGACGGACCTGCTCCTCGGCGACCATCCGGCAGACCTGGATAGGGACCTTGTTCTCGATCCGCTCGACCACCTTGCGGACGGTCTGGACGGGAACCTGACGAACCTGCTCCTCGGCGACCATCCGCGTGGTCTGGACGGGGACCTGCTGGACGACCTGCTCGTCGACGTAGCGCATCGTCTGGACGGGAACCTGCTGGACGACCTGCTCGTCGACGTAGCGCATCGTCTGGACGGGGACCTGCTGGACGACCTGCTCGTCGACGTAGCGCATCGTCTGGACGGGAACCTTGCGGTTGACCACGCGGTTGACGACCGTCGTCTCCGGAACCTGGACCGCGACCATGTTGGGCTGGTAGACGCGGTTGACCTGGTTGACGACCACGCCGGGCGTCATCGTCCAGCCGTAGCCGCCGCGCTGCCACGTCGCCAAGCCGTTCCACGGATTCACCGCCCAACCCCCCGGTACCCACGAGAGCTGCGTCGTGCCGGGGGCGACCATCGGCGTCACCTGGTCGACGTAGCCGCCCTGGTCGGCGTAGGCGGTGCGCATCGTCGTCATCGGCTCGGCGACCGTGTAGGCCTCCTCGCGCTCGGCGGTCTCGTAGACCGGCTTGCGGACGACACTCACCTGCTGCTGCATGACGGTCTCGGCGACCGGCTTGCGGACGATGCTGACCTGCTGCTGCATGACGGTCTCGGCGACCGGCTTGCGGACGACGCTGACCTGCTGCTGCATCACGGTCTCGGTGACCGGCTTCATGACGGTGAAGCGTTCCTCGCGCGTGCTCGTCTCGACGACGTCGCGCACCTGGTCGTAGCTCCGGTCCTGCACGACCGTCTCCCAGACCGGCTTCATCACCGTGTAGCGTTCCTCGCGCGTGCTGGTCTCCCAGACGGGGCGTTGGACGGTGTAGCGCCGCTGGGTGGTCTGCGTCTCCCAGACCGGACGGCTGACTGTGTAGCTGCGGGTGTCGTAGACGGTTTCGTAGCTGACCAGCGACGCGCTCACCTGGCGCTCGTCGTAGACGGTCTGGTACTGCAGCCGGTAGGTCTGGGTGACGACCGGGGCCGTGGCGACCTCGCCACAGCACTGCCCCCGGGCGATCACCAGCGGGCTGGCCGCGACCTGGGCGGCGCACACGACGGCGATCAGCTGGCGGCTGAAGATCGACTTGGACCGCGCACGAAGCATCGGATCTCCTCCTGGTTCGATCCTCCGAGACTAATCCCGCGAATGCGACCTTCAAGCGGTTTGTTCAGTTTTTTCCGGCATTTTTCCCGAAAAAAACCGACCGCCGGGCCGCACCGTCGGCGCAACCGGCGCAGCTTCCGCCCCCTGCCGTGCCGCCGCGCGGACAGCGGCAGGCTGGGGAACGTGGCGCCGGGCCGGCGGGGTCGCAGGGGCCGACGCGGGAGGCGACGACGATGCCCAAGCCCGGCGTCGCCCGAGGCCTCAGAGGTTCTTCTCGAACAGCCGACGGCTGGCGGCGTCGAGTGCCGCCAGCGAGGGGATCCGGTAGCGGACACCGTGGGTGTCGGTGATCACGGCGCTGCCGTCGCCTGGCCGGCTGACATCGTCGCTGCCGGCGACACGGAAGCGGCGCGGCCCGCGGTCGGTGACGACCGACCATTCGGCCGGCTCGGCGTCGTTGACGGCGTCGATCCGGGCGATGAGCGGAAGGAATTCGCGGGCCGCCAATTCGGCGCGGAGATCGGCCGCACGTTCGTCGCCGAGGGCGGCGAGCGACTCGATCCAGGCCAATTCGCTGCCGTCGGCAGCGACGATCGCCACCAGCCCGTCGGGGTGCGACAGCGGGAAGGCGCGGACGACGTCGACGTCTTCGTGGCGCTGTCCAGAGGCGGCGAGGAAGTCGACGCGGCCGTGGGGGAGACGCTCGAGGCGCCAGCCGGGGTCGGGCATAGGGTGGCTCCGTCGTGGATTCCGGCGCCGCGGCGGCCGGGTCAGGCGGCCGCCTCGGCTTCCTTCGTCTGGGCGTGGTACAGCCGGGCGTACGTCCCGGCCCGGGCGAGGAGGTCCTCGTGCGTGCCGATCTCGACGATCCGCCCCGCCTCGAGCACGACGAGCCGGTCGGCGCGGCGGAGGGTCGACAGGCGGTGGGCGATGGCGATCGTCGTCCGTCCGGTGACGAGCCGGTCGACGGCCGCCTGGATCACGCGCTCGGTCTCGGCATCGACCGCCGACGTGGCCTCGTCGAGGATCAGGATCCGCGGGTCGACGAGCAACGCCCGGGCGATCGACAGCCGCTGCCGTTCGCCGCCAGACAGCGAGCTGCCGCGCTCTCCCACCCGGGAGTCGTAGCCGGCCGGAAGCCGGAGGATGAAGTCGTGGGCGCCGGCGGCGCGGGCGGCGGCGACGATCCGCTCGGGCGTGGCGTCTGGGCAGCCGTAGGCGATGTTCTCGGCCACCGTGCCGAAAAACAGGAACGGCTCCTGGAGCACGCAGCCGAGGTTGCGGCGGTAGTCGCCGATCGCCAGCCGGCGGAGGTCGACGTCGTCGATGCGGATCGATCCGCTCGACGGATCGTGGAACCGGCAGACGAGGTTGGCGAGCGTCGTCTTTCCCGAGCCGCTCGCGCCGACCAGGCCGATCATCTCCCCCGGCTCGATGACCAGGTCGATGCCGTGGAGGACCTCGCGGGCCCCGTAGCGGAAGTGCACGCCGTCGATCGCGATCCGGCCGCGGATCCGCCCGACCGGCACCGGCCGCGGATCCTCGGCGACCGTCGGCTGGCAATCGAGGATCTCGAAGATCCGCGCGGCGCTCGACGCGGCGCGCTGCGTCGCCGGCACCATCCGGATCATGCTCTCGACGCGGCCGTAGAACCGGGCGATGTAGCCGACGAACGTCGTCAGCATCCCCACGGTGACCGATCCGGAGAACACCAGCCACGCGCCGGCCGCCCAGACCACCAGCAACCCCGTCTCGCTGAACAGGCTGACCAGCGGCCCGCAGAAGCTCCACACCACGTTGACCCGGTCGTTGGCCTCCAGCACGCGGTCGTTGGCGTCGCGGAAGCGCTGCATCTCGCGCGGCTCCTGGGCGAACGCCTTGACCACCCGGATCCCGGGGATCGCGTCGGCCAGGACGCTGGTCATGTCGGCCCAGGCGACGTTGGCCCGCGAGAAACCACGCCGCAGCCGCTCGCGGACCGCGTACACCAGCCACAGGACCAGCGGGAACGGGGCCAGCGTCACCAGTGCCAGCCCGGGGGCGATCCACAGCACGGCCGCCGCCGTGAGCAGCACGATCGTCACGTCGGAGGAGAAGTCGATGAGGTTCACCGAGAGGAAGTTGCAGATCCGGTCGGTGTCGTTGCCGACGCGCGACATCAGGTCGCCGGTGCGGCGGGCGGCGAAGAAGTCGAGCGACAGCGACTGCATGTGGGAATAGGTCCGGACGCGGAGGTCGGCGGCGACCCGCTCGCTCATCCAGGCCAGTGTCCACGACTGCGCCCACGCCAGCAGCCAGGCGACGACCGCGGCGATCGCCAGGCCGCCGAGGTACCACCACACCTGGGCGAACGGCACGTCGCGCCCCGCCTGCCGCGGGATGAGGACGTCGTCGACCAGCGGCATCGTCAGGTAACCGGGAACCAGCGTGGCGGCGCTGGCGGCCAGCGACAACAGCGCCCCGAGGAGGGCGACGCCGGCGTGGGGACGCATGAACCACGCCAGGCGCACGAGGTTGGTCAGCGAGACGTCGCCGCTCGGCGGGGCGAGGTCGTCGTCGCCGTGGCGCGACGGGGGCGGGGCGGTGTCGTCGTCGTCGGCACCCGAAGCGTCGGCGTCACCGCGCGCCGCATCGTCGGCCGCGGCGGCGACGGGAGACGCGTCGGCGGGGCGGTCGCGGTGCGCCCCACGGCGGCTCCGCTCGTCGAAGGCGTCTTCGAGGGCGTGGAGACCGGCCGCCCGGGCCGGCGTGAACAGCCAGCGGGCGACGATCGTTCCCCGGCGCGACAGTTCCACCCGGCCGACCGCGCCGCGGATCCGGATTTCCAGCTGGCAGTCATCGTCGAGCGGCCAGGAGGTCAGGCCGCCGGGGGTGGTCCTCACCACGGCGGACGGGTCGGCCGACGCCGGCCGGTCGGCGAGCAGGCGCTGCCCGGTGAACACCAGCCAGCCGTCGGTGAAGCGCAGCTCGGCGTCGAGATCGAATCGCGCCGCGGCGATCACCGTTTCCCCCGGCTCGAGCCCGAGGACGGCGGCATCGGGGAGGGTGGGCGGCAGGGGGGGGACGGGGGTGGCGGACGAAGCGGTGGGCGGCATGGTGACGGAGGGAAGGGAGCGGCACGGGGGCCGCAAGAACCGGCAGGGCGTTTGTCGAGTATCCCAGCGTGCCGGAATCCGCCAACCGGATGCCGGCCGGGAGGGACCCGGGAGAGGGTGATCGCGGTGTTTCCACCGGAAAAACCGGTGCAGTCGGCAGGTGACGCTGCACGCCTCCGGGGGGTGGGGGGTTCGATCGGCGCCGATTGCCGGGGCCGGTCATTCGCTTTCGCCGTGGCGAGTCGTAAAATCTCCACCGCGTCGGGTGCGTCGCGGCAAAACTGCGGTGCGTTCGACGGGTCGGCAGGGCGGAAAGCGATCCTTTTCGCGGTCGGCCGTTCGATTCATGGTGCCGGTGGAACGTGGCATCGCGAGCGAACGCACGTCCGCGCGGCGTGCGGCGGTGCCGGACGGTCCCCCGGTTCAGGACATCGATCGACCCATGGCCCTCACGGCCGGTTCGTTGGTCTTCGGTTCCCGGATCCATCATCGCCCGACTGCCAGGCGCGTCTGCGGCAGGGGTGTCTCTCCCGCGGCCCGGGATTGTTGGCCGCCATGATCAGGGTGCCTGTCGGCCGCGGTGGCCTTCCGCGGAGGACGGGCAACCAATCCCCCCGGCCATTTTCCTGACGGCCCCGGCCGTCCGTCCGCGGTGGCGACGCGCCGCCGCGGTCGGCACCCCAGCGTGCAGGTCCCCAACCCAGGCCTGCCGGAGCGTCCGGCGGCCAGAGGACCGGCACACCCCACCAGCCCGCGCACGCGTCGGCGTCGGGCCCCGAGGCGACCACCGAACCGACCATGGAGATCACGAAGATCAAGGTGTTGCGGGGCCCCAACGAGTGGGCCGCGTTTCCGGTCCTCGAGGTGTGGGTCGACCTCGGCCACCTCGAGGATTTCCCGTCGCACGTCATCCCCGGCTTCAACGACAAGCTGAAGCGCTGGCTGCCGGGGATGATCGAGCACCGCTGCAACATCGGCGAGCGCGGTGGGTTCTTCCAGCGGCTCGACACCGGCACCTGGATGGGACACGTGCTCGAGCACGTGACGCTCGAACTCCAGACCGCCGCGGGCACGGCGGTGGGCTACGGCCGTGCCCGTGAGCTCGACCAGCGCGGTTGCTACCGGGTGGTCATCGAGTACGTCGAGGAGAAGTTCGCGCTGGAGTGCCTGCAGACGGCGCACCGCCTGATCATGACGGCGATCGACGGTGGGGAGTTTCCCATCGCCGCGGAGCTCAAGCGGCTGCGCGGCCTGCTCCTCGAGGTCCAGCTCGGTCCGAGCACGCGCTCGATCGTCGATGCGGCGCTGGCCCGGGGGATCCCCTGCCGGCGGCTCAACGAAGGAAGCCTCGTGCGGCTCGGTCAGGGGGCGAAGCAGCGGCGGATCATCGCCGCCGAGACCGACCGCACCCCGGCGGTCGCCGAGTCGATCGCCCAGGACAAGGACCTCACCCGGGCGCTGTTGGCCGAGGCGGGGATCCCGGTTCCCGAGGGCCGGCCGGTGACCGATGGCGCCGAGGCCCAGGCGGTGGCGGCGGAGTTCGGCGGTCCCGTGGTCGTCAAGCCGCGCTACGGCAACCAGGGGCGCGGGGTGTCGGTCAATCTCACCACGCCCGACGAGGTCGCCCGGGCGTGGGAATTCGCCCGCACGCACGGCGACGATGTCGTCGTCGAGCGCTTCATCCCCGGCGGTGATCACCGGCTCCTCGTCGTCGGCGGCAAGGTCGTCGCGGCCGCGCGCCGTCACCCGCCGACCGTCACCGGCGACGGGGTCAGCTCGATCGAGCAGCTCGTCGCCAAGGCCAACGAGGATCCGCGGCGCAGTGGCGACCATGCCACCTCCCTGAGCCCGATCGTCATCGACGCGGTCGCCATCGCCGTGCTCGCCGAGCCGGGGATGACGCCGGCCTCCGTTCCCGAGGCAGGGCGGACGGTGTTGCTGCGGCACAGCGCCAACCTCAGCACCGGCGGCACCGCCGAAGACGTCACCGACAGGGTCCATCCCGAGGTCGCGGCCCGGGCGGTCGAGGCCGCCCGCGTGGTGGGCCTCGACATCGCGGGGATCGACGTCGTCACCGCCGACATCGGCAGGCCGCTCGACGGCCGGAGCGGCGCCGTGATCGAGGTCAACGCCGGCCCCGGCCTGCGGATGCACCTCGAGCCGACGATCGGCACGCCGCGGAACGTCGGGGCGGCGATCGTCGACACGCTGTTCGGACCCGGTGACGACGGCCGGATCCCGGTGGCTGCGGTCACCGGCACCAACGGCAAGACGACCGTCGTCCGCCTGATCTCCCACCTCGCCGCCGCCGGCGGGGCCACGGTCGGCACCACCTGCACCGAAGGGGTGTGGATCGGCGACCGGATGATCGACTCCGGGGATTGCAGCGGGCCGCAGAGCGCGCGGCGTGTGCTCGCCAATCCGACGGTCACCGCCGCCGTCCTCGAGACGGCGCGGGGCGGCATCCTTCGCGAGGGCTGTGGGTTCGACCGCTGCGACGTCGCCGTCGTCACCAACATCGGCCGTGGCGACCATCTCGGCATCGGCGCCGTCGACACCCCCGAGAAGCTCGCCTGGGTGAAGGGGGCGATCGTCTGCGCCGTGAAGCGCGACACCGGCGCCGCCGTGCTCAACGCCGCCGACCCGCTCGTGGTCGGGATGCGGCAGTGGTGCAAGGGGCAGGTCGTGTACTTCTCCGCCGACCCGTCCGCGCCGGTGCTCGTCGAGCACCTCGCCGCGGGAGGCCTGGCCGCCACGGTGCGCGACGGCTGGATCGTGCTCTGTGACGGCCCCCGCGAGACGCGGCTGGCACACCTCGACCGCGTGCCGCTGGTGCACCGCGGGCTGGTACGGTTCCAGGTCGACAACGTCCTCGCCGCCGCGGCCGCCGCCTGGCGTCTCGGCGTGCCGCTGGAGATCGTCCGCCTCGGGCTGGAGACCTTTCCGGCGGGGATGGCCGGATCGCCGGGGCGATTCAACGTCGTTGAACTGGCCGGTGCGACTGTCGTCGTCGACTACGGCCACAACCGCGACTCGCTGGAGCTGATGATCGCGACGCTCCGCCCGCTGCCGCACCGCAAGCGGACGGCCGTCTACTCCGCCGCCGGCGACCGTCGCGACGAGGATATCGTCGAGCAGGGCAAGCTCATCGCCGCCGCCTTCGACCGGGTTGTCGTCTACGAGGATGCCTACATGCGTGGCCGGGCGCCGGGGGAGATCACACGCCTGATCGCGTCCGGTGTCGCCGCGGTCAGACCCGACGCCGAGAGCTTCGTCGTCGCCGGTGGAAGTTGGATCGAATCGGCTTCCGGCGTGCTCGACAACGTGACCGCCGGGGAGCTCGTCCTCCTCCAGGCCGACACGATCGACCAGGCGGTGACGTGGCTCGAGAGCCGCTACGGGACGCGGATCACCGGCACCTCGCTCGACCGGCTCATCGGCCTTCCCGAGGGGGAGCCCGCGGCGGCGAGCCACGGCCCGGTGACCGTGCACGTCGGCCTCGGTGGCCGCGGATTGCGGGCCTCGCGTGGGATCGCCGCCGGCGAGACGATCCTCCGGGCCTGGGGACCGCAGGTTCCCGCCCGTGGCCCCGACACGATCCAGGTCGACGTCGGCACGCACGTCCGCCCCGAGGGGCCGCTGGTGCTGTGCAACCACTCGTGCGAGCCGAACTGCGGATTGCTCATCCGCACCGGGGTCCGCGAGATCGAGATGCGGGCGCTGCGGGCGATCGCCGCCGGCGAGGAGCTGTCGATCGATTACGAGACGTTCGAGTACGTCATCGAGCATCAGGGGGCGACGTGCCGCTGCGGGGCGCCCGCCTGCCGCGGCCGGCTCCCCGGCTACAAGCTGCTTCCCGCGGAGATCCGCGCCCGCTACGGCGAGTTCATCGCCGAGTACCTGCGTGTCCTCGAGCCCGACGTGTCGGCGCCGGTCGTGAAATGACCGGCGCGGGGATCACTTCACCCCCACCTTGCGGTCGAGGGCGCCGCGCACGCCGAGCTGCTCGGGGTGGCGGGCGATCTTGTCGGTGAACACCCGCACGTCGTCGACGATCGGGCGCAGTTCGCGCGTCAGGCGGTTGACGTTGGCGGCGGCCTGCGCGAGCTCCTCGTAGACCTTGGGATCGCGGACGAGGCGCCCCAGCGTGCCGTCGGATTGCGTCAGCGCGCGGGTGAACCCCGACGCCTGCTGGAGGACCTCGTCGAGCCGGCCGATCGTGCGGTCGATCTGGGCGACCATCGCGGCCCCACGGTCGCCGAGCGGCTTGGTGAGTCCCTCGATGTTGCGGAGGTTGCGGTCGGCGCTCTCGACGGTGGTGCCGATGCCCTTGACGGTGGCGCGGAGGTCGGCCATCACCTCGGGGAGGGCCTCGAGCGTGTCGGCGATCCGCTCCCGTGAGGCGGGGTCGCCGACGACGGCGTTGATGTTGTTCATCGCCACCGAAAACGAATCGAGCGCCGCCTCGGTCTTGCGGACGATCGTCTCGAAGCGGTCGTCCTCGCCGAGGAACATCCGGTCGAGGTTGCCCGACAGCTTGGTCACGGAGTCGCTCGCCTGGACGAGCGAGTCGAGCGCTCCGCCGAGCTTCGGTTCCAGCGACGCGAACACGTCGAACGGGTTGCGGGCGACGGCCCCGACGAGGACCTCGTCCGGGGCGAGACGCTGCCGGGGCGGCACCACGCGCCCCGGGACCAGCGCGATTTCCGCGTCACCGAGGAGCGATCCGGTGATCCGCGGCTCCTCGTCGCGGTACACGGGGACGTGGGAGTCGATGTTCGCCACGACGCTGACGCCGCCACGCTCGTCGAGCGCGACGTCGGAGACGCGGCCGACGAGGATCCCGTTCTTCCGGATCGGCGTCCCGGGGGCGACGCCGCGCGCGTCGCCGAAGCTCATCCGCAGCGGGTAGGTCGATTGCACCAGTGCCGGAAGGTCGCCGAACAGGACGATGAGGATCCCGGCGATGATCGCCGTCGCCAGGACCATCACGCCGACGCGGAACTGCATCGTGCGGTCGCTCATGACCCACCTCCGGCAGCCGCTTCCACGAGGCGATTCCCCGCCCGGCCCTCGATGAATTGGCGGATCCGCGGGTCGCGGCTGCGGTCGAGCTCGGCGGGCGTGCCGGAGAACACGATCTGCGGAGCGTCGGCGGCGAGCCGGGCGAGCGGATGGAGCATCACGATCCGGTCAGCGACCTTGCGGGCGGTGTGCATGTCGTGGGTCACGACCACGCTGGTCACGCCCCCCCGGGCGCGGACCTTGAGGATCAGTTCACCGATGACGTCGGTCATGATCGGGTCGAGGCCCGTGGTCGGCTCGTCGTAGAGCACCACCGGGGGATCGAGGGCCAGCGCCCGGGCGAGCCCGGCCCGTTTCCGCATCCCGCCAGAGAGCTCCATCGGCTTCCGCGACCGCACCTGGGGCGGCAGCCCGACCTCGGCGAGGAGCTGGTCGACGATCGCCGCGATCTCGGCCTCGGCCAGACGGGTGTGTTCGCGGAGCGGGAAGGCGATGTTGTCGGCGATCGACAGGCTGTCGAACAGGGCCGCCCCCTGGAACACGAAGCCGCACTTCGTGCGGAGGGAGGCCAGGGAGCGCTCGCTGTGGCGGGCCAGCGACCGCCCTTCGAAGCGCACCTCGCCGCTGCTCGGGCGGATCAGCCCGATCAGGCACTTGAGCAGCACCGTCTTGCCGCAGCCACTCTCGCCGAGGATCACCAGCGTCTCCCCGGGGGCGATCGCCACGCTGATGTCGCGGAGCACCGTGACGAGTCCGAAGTGCACCGTCAGCCGCTCGGCGGCGAGCACCGGAAGGGCGGGATCGACGGGTGTGGCGGGGGGTGAGGAGGCCATGGCGGGTGGAGGTCGGCAGGCCGGGACGGCCGCCGCGGGCGTTCACAACAGGCGGCGCGGGCCTTCGGGGCGGAAGAAATCGTGGACGTTGTTGAGCCACATCCCCAGGAACAGGTCGAGGATCAGGATCAGCACGAACGAGTGGACGAAGGCGTTGGTGGCCGCGCGGCCGACTCCCTCTGCACCGTGGCCGGAATGGAAGCCGTGGTGGCAGCTGACCAGCGCGATCGCGGCCCCGAAGAAGAAGCTCTTGAAGATCCCCATCAGGAAATCGAAGGCGTCGACGTACTCCCGGGAGTTGTTCCAGTAGTGGTGGTAGTCGATACCGAGGACGAGGTGCGAGTAGAGGTAGCCGCCGAGCACCCCCATGAAATCGGCCATCACGGTCAGCGTCGGGATCAGGACCAGACAGCCGAGGAACCGGGGCACGACGAGGTAATAGACCGGGTTGGCCCCCATGCTCTCCAGCGCGTCGATCTGTTCGGTGACGCGCATCGTGCCCAGCTCGGCGGCCATCGCGCTGCCGACCCGGCCGGCGAGCATCGTCGCGGCGAGCACCGGCCCGAGTTCGCGCACCAGCGACAGGTTGATGACGCTGCCCAGCCGTGTCTGCAGGCCGAGCGCCCGGAACTGTGCGTAGCTCTGCACTGCCAGGACCATCCCGATGAACAGCCCGGTCAGCGCCACCACCGGTAGCGACAGGACGCCGATCTGGTAGAAGGCCGGCACGAGCACGTCGCGGCGTTGCCGCCGGGCGACGATCCAGGCGAGCGTGCGGAACGTGAAGATCGCGACGTCCCCCACCGCGGCGACCCGGTCGAGCATGAACGCCCCGAGGTCGGCGACGCGGTCGGCGATCCAGTCGGAGAAACCTCCGCGGAGTCTCGCGACGGGCGTGGTGGGATCGGTCGCCATGGTGCAGCCCGGAAGTCACGGCGGCGCGGCTGACGCGGCGCACCCGACCGTGCCGGTAGCATCGGCTCTGCCGGTCGGGAGGATTGAGCCGACCGTGGAGAATTTCCAAGGGACGCGCGGGGCCGGCAAGCTGGGAAAGCCTGTCAAGCGGGCCTCGGTCCGCCCCGGCGCGGCGGACCACGCCGGCCGGGACGGCCGATGGCAACAGAGCTACGCCGACTCGCCCGTCGCCGGGGCGCTGGCGACCGGCTCGGCGGTGACCAACCCCTTGAACACGAGCTGCTTCTTGCCGGCCACCTCGACGCAGTCGACCTGGATCGTGTCCTTGCCCTCAAACTCCCCCTTGAGGAGCTCCTCGCTGACAGGATCCTCGATGAAGTTCTCGAGGGCCCGGCGCAGCGGCCGGGCGCCGAAGTCGGTGTCGGAGCCCTTCTTGATGAGGAACTTCTTCGCCTCGTCGGTGAGCTCGAGCTTCAGGCCGCGCTCGCCGAGGCGCTCGCGGACCTTCGCCAACTCGATGTCGATCACCCGCTTGAGGTCGTCGACGTTCAGATGGTGGAACACGATCACGTCGTCGACGCGGTTGAGGAACTCTGGGCGGAACACCTTCTCGATCCGCTCGTTGACGCGCCCCTTCATGCTGTCGTAACTGGCGTCGCCGTCGGGCTTCTGGAATCCGAACGCCGCTTCGTTCTTGATCGCCTCGGCACCGGCGTTGGTGGTCATGATCAGGATCGTGTTACGGAAGTCGACGTTCCGACCGAACGAGTCGGTCAGCCGCCCCTCCTCCATCACCTGCAGCAGCATGTTGAACACGTCGGGATGCGCCTTCTCGATCTCGTCGAGGAGGACGACCGAGTAGGGACGGCGCCGGATCTTCTCGGTGAGCTGCCCCCCCTCCTCGAAGCCGACGTAGCCCGGCGGGGCGCCGATCAGCCGGCTGACGTTGTGCTTCTCCATGTACTCGCTCATGTCGATCTGGATCAGCGCCTCGTCGTCGCCGAACATGAACTGCGCCAGCGCCTTGGCCAGGAGCGTCTTCCCGACCCCCGTCGGCCCGGCGAAGATGAAGCAGCCTGTCGGCCGTTTCGGGTCCTTGAGCCCGGAGCGGCTGCGGCGGACCGCTTTCGAGACGCTCTTGATCGCGGCGTCCTGGCCGATCACCCGGCGGTGGAGCTCGTCCTCCATCGCCATCAGCCGCTGGCTGTCTTCCGTCGACATCCGGGTCAGCGGGATCCCGGTCATCTTGGCGACGACCTCGGCCACGACCTCGCCGTCGACGACGCCGTCGGCCTCGCGCGACTTCTCGCGCCAGTCGCGGGTCATCGACTGCTTCTTCTTCTTGAGCTTGTCGGCCTGGTCGCGGAGGGCCGCCGCCTTCTCGAAGTCCTGGTTGGCGACCGCCTCCTCCTTCTCCTTGTTGAGGCGCTCGACCTCGTCGTCGATCTCCTTGAGATCCGGCGGCTTGGTCATCGCCTTGAGCCGCACCCGGGCACCGGCCTCGTCGATGACGTCGATCGCCTTGTCGGGAAGGCATCGGCCGGTGATGTAGCGGCTGGAGAGTTCGACGGCGCTGTCCAGCGCCTCGTCGGTGATCTGGACGCGGTGGTGGCTCTCGTAGCGATCGCGGAGCCCCTTGAGGATCTCGACGGCCTCGGTCTTGCTGGCCGGCTCGACCATGATGATCTGGAACCGGCGATCGAGCGCCGAATCCTTCTCGATGTACTTGCGGTACTCGTCGAGCGTCGTGGCGCCGATGCACTGGATCTCGCCGCGGGCGAGGGCAGGCTTGAGGACGTTCGAGGCGTCGATCGCCCCCTCCGCACCACCGGCGCCGACGAGGGTGTGCAATTCGTCGATGAACAGGATCGTGTTCTTGGCGCGGCGGACCTCGTTCATCACCGCCTTGATCCGTTCCTCGAACTGGCCGCGGTACTTCGTCCCGGCGACCATCATCGCCAGGTCGAGGACGACGATCCGCCGGTCGGAGAGGAGCTCCGGCACGTGGCCGTCGACGACGCGCTGGGCGAAACCCTCGACGATCGCCGTCTTGCCGACGCCGGCCTCGCCGAGGAGGACTGGGTTGTTCTTCGTCCGGCGGCAGAGGATCTGGATGGCGCGCTCGATCTCCTTCTCACGGCCGATGACCGGGTCGAGCTTGCCCTGCCGCGCCAGCTCGGTGAGGTCGCGGCCGAAGCTGTCGAGGGCCGGAGTCTTGCTCTTGCCCCCCTTGGTGGCCGGGTCGCTGCTGCTCCCCGCCCCCGCCCCCGCCGGCTGGCGACCACCGCCCATCCCGGCCCGTTCGCCCCCTTCTTCCATTCCGTGGCCGAGGAGATTGAGGACCTCCTCGCGGACGTCCTCGAGCTTGAGGCCGAGGTTCATCAGCACCTGGGCAGCCACACCTTCCTGCTCGCGCAGCAGGCCGAGGAGGATGTGTTCGGTGCCGACGTAGTTGTGGTTGAGGTTCCGCGCCTCCTCCATCGAGTACTCGATGACCTTCTTGGCCCGCGGCGTCTGGGGCAGCTTCCCCATCGTGACCATGTCGGGGCCGCTCTGGACGAGCTTCTCGACCTCCATCCGGATCTTGCGGAGGTCGATGTCGAGGTTCTTGAGGACGTTGGCGGCGACGCCGCTCCCCTCCTTGATGAGGCCGAGGAGGACGTGCTCGGTGCCGATGTACTCGTGGTTGAAGCGCTGGGCCTCCTGGTTGGCCAGCTGCATCACCTTGCGGGCACGGTCGGTGAAACGTTCGTACATGAATCGCCCCTCTGTCCCCTAGAACCACGGTACGACCACGGGATCCGCCCGCGGTGTCTCCCGCGCCACCGTGAGGGCAGCGGGCCGCGGCGCGCGCCAATCCACATCCACCAGCAAACCGGGGACCAATCACCGGTCCCTGTTCGCGATTCTAGGACAACGGCTCGCCGCTGTCTCGAAGAGCGCGCATTCCCCGCTCCGCGGGCCGGTTTTGCACCGGTGGGATGCCGCTCCCGCGGCCGGCGAACCGATCCAGTCAGGCGGCCCGCCGCACCGGAGCGGCGTCGGCCTGCCTGGTTGGCAGGCGGGACACTTCCGCGGGCGCCGTTTCGGCGGCGAGGATCAGGTGTCGTTCGCGCTCGATCTCGGCCGACCACCGACTCCCCGCGTCGCTTCGCGCCAGCGCCTCGAGGGCGGTTCTGGCCTCGCGCGGTCGGCCGGCCCGCCGCCAGAGCGTGGCAAGCAACAACTGGGCTTCGCCATCGGTCGGGGAGAGCGTGAGCAGTTCCCGCAACCGCTCCTCGGCCGCCAGCCAGTCGCGCGCCAGGTAGGAGTCGCGGGCGGCCTGGAACAGCGCCTCGCCGTCAACGCCACCCGCCGCCGGGAGCGCTGCCGGGAACGTCGCCCATCCGACCGCCGTGCCGACCCCCCAGAAAGCGGCGACGGCGGCCCACAGGCCGACCACGAGCGCGGCGTCGAACAGTTCCGACCACACGAACGTCGCCACGATCGCGACGTCGAGCAGGGCCGCCAGCGCCAGCGCCAGCACCAACCCGGAGCGGCTTCCGCGCAGCCACAATCCCGGCAGCCCGGGCCAGACGAGCGTGAGCCGACGGAGAAGGGTCATGGGGTGATCACGGCGGAGCCGGGGCGGGCGACGGGGGCGGGGACCATAGCAGATCGCCGGCGCCGTAGGGGGGGCGTTTTTTTCCGGGGGAAACGGCGGTGCCGGGTCGCCGGGGGCCGGGTTCCCCGGACAGCGAGCGGGGATCATGCGACTGGCCGGACTGTGGATCGCGACCGGCCGCACGGTAGATATGGAACGATGACGACCCCTTCCCCAGGTTTCCCCGGCGACGCCGCGGCCCGGCTGACTGCCGCGAACCTCTGCGTTCTCGTCGACGGGCGCGACGACGAGATCGCCTTTGCACGCCTCGTCGCCGACCTGTTCGGGGCCGGGGTCGGATGCGTGCAGATCCGCGACAAGCGGCTCCCGACCGCGGCGCTCCTCCGCCGCGTCACGGTGGCGGTCGACCTGGCGGCGCGGGGCGGGGCCCAGGCTCCGCTGGTGATCGTCAACGACCGGGCCGACGTCGCCACGGCGGGCGCGGCCGACGGCGTGCACGTCGGAGCCGACGATCTTTCCGTCGCCGCGGCGCGGGCGTTGGTCGGACCGCGGTGCCTCGTGGGGCGGACCGCGCACGATCCCGACGAGGTCACGGCCGCCTGGCGCGACGGGGCCGACTACGTCGGCGTCGGCCCCTGCTACCCCTCGGCCACCAAGGCGTTCGCGAGCCACGCGTCGTCGGCGTTCCTCGCCGCCGCGGTGCGCTCGAGCCCGCGGCCGGTGTTCGCCATCGGCGGGATCACGCTCGACCGGCTCGACGCCCTGGGAGCGCTGGGGATCACGCGCGTCGCCGTCGCCGCGGCGATCACCGCGGCCCCCGATCCCGCCCGGGCGGCGGCCGCGTTTCTCAACCGGCTGGCGCGACCGGCCCCATCTCCGGTGCCGCCCCGCCCGGAGCCCGGGGAGGCAGGCTGCGGAGGAGCTTGATCACGGCAGCGGCGATCTCCGCTTCGTCGGCCGGGCGGTAGCCGGTCCAGACGCGGACGATCGTGGCGTCGGGACCAATCAGGTAGGTGGTCGGGAAGGCGGTGAAGCCGTAGGCGGTGCCGAAGGTCGTCCGCGTGAATCCGTCGGGATCGCCCCAGGCGTCGAGCGACAGCGTGGCGGCGGCGAGGAACTGGCGCGTCTCCGTCGACAGCTCCTCGAGGTCGTCGGGGCCACCGTTGCCGCAGGAGATCGCCACGAGTTGAAACCCGGGCTCGTCGGAGAGCCGGCCGGCGAGGCGGACGAGTCCTGGCAACTCGCGGCGGCACGGCGGGCACCAGGTGCCCCAGAAGTTGAGCAGCGTGACCCGGCCGGCGAGCGATGGTGGGGGCCGCGACGGGTCGGCCAGCGACACGATCGGCAGCCGGCCGACGCGCCGGCCGATGGCGGGATGCTTCGCCCGGACCTCGCCGCAGCCGGCCAGCACACCGATGCCGCAGCACAGCAGGCACCCGAGGACGACGACACGGCGCGCGGATACCATCGGCGGAAAAGTCCGGGAACGGGGGCGAGAAGGGAACGGAGCGCCGACAGTGTACGAGGTGGAGGTGAAGTTTTCCGTCGCCGATCCTGCCGGCCTCCGCCGCCGGCTCGCCGACCTCGGCGGTCGCCCCGGCACGCCCCACGAGCAGTCCGACCGCTACTACGCCCATCCCTGCCGTGATTTCGCCGCCACCGACGAGGCGCTGCGCCTCCGCCGCGACGCCGACCGGGTCGTGGTCACCTGGAAAGGGCCGCGGATCGACGCCGCCACGAAGACGCGCCGCGAGATCGAACTGCCCCTGGGCGACGCGGGAGAAGATCCCGTGACCACGCTCGGCCGGTGGCACGAGCTGCTCGCCGCCCTCGGCTTCCACGCCGTCCGCGAGGTCCGCAAGCGGCGGACACCGTTTTCCCTCGAGTGGCGCGGGGCGGCCGTCGAAGTCGCGCTCGACGAGGTCGCGGGCCTGGGCACGTTCGCGGAACTCGAACAGCAGGCCGACGCGAGCGGGTTGGCGGCGGCCCGCGACCGGCTCGAGGATCTCGCCCGCCATCTCGACTGCGGGCAGCGTGAACGGCGCAGCTACCTCGAGCTGCTCCTGGCCGGCGACGGCCGGCGGTGAGCCGCTCCGCCGCGCCGGCTCACGCGCCTCGCGGCTTCGGCGGCCGCGTTGCCCGCCGCCGCGCGGGGGCGGACTGGGCCTTGGCGACGACGTTTCCCGGGCCGAGGACGATCATCGCCGGCACGTGGCGATCGGCTTCCTTCGGCTCGAATTCGCCGAACGCCATGATCGTCAGCTTGTCCCCCTTCTTGCCGCGATGGGCGGTGGCGCCGTTGAGCTCGATGACGCCGCTCCCGGCCGGGCCGAGGATCACGTAGGTCTCGAACCGCTGGCCGCTGGCGAGGTTGCCGACGAGGATCCGCTCGTAGCGTTGCAGCCCCACCTGCTCGGCGAGGTCGGCGGCGATCGTCAGGCTCCCCTCGTAGTCGAGCGAGGCGCCGGTCACGGTCGCACGGTGGATCTTCGACTTCAGCAGCGTGATCGTCATCGGTGGCGGAGGGAAGGGGGCGACGAGGTCCGGAGCGGTCAGCGCGGCGTGTCGAACAGCACGCACACCGGTGCCGGCACCGGCACCGACTGGCCGGTGAACTCCAGCGCACCGGTCTGCCGGTCGATCCCGAACACGGTCACCGTGTGGGAGTCCTGACCGGCGGCCAGGAGCCAGCGGCCGGAGGGATCGATGGCGAAGTTCCGCGGCGTCCGGCCACGGATCGGCTCGACTCCGCGGAACGTGAGCCGGCCGCTGGCATCGTCGATCGCGTAGATGGCGATCGAATCGTGGCCGCGGTTGGACCCGTAGAGGAACTTCCCCGACGGATGGATCGCGATCTCCGCGGTCGAGAACCCCGTCCTGTCGGTGACGTCGGCGGGGAGCGTCGACAGCGTCTGGAACTCCCGCAGCGATCCTGCCGCCGGGTCCCAGGCGAAGGCGGTGACCGTGAGGTCGAGCTCGTTGATGCAGTAGCCGTACGTGCCGTCGGGATGGAGCGCGAAATGACGCGGCCCCGCCCCCGGCCGGACCGGGGCGCTGCCATGGAAGGTGAGCGTGCCGGCGCCGATGTCGAGGGCGTGGACGAGCACCTTGTCGATGCCGAGGTCGCAGGAGACCGCGAACCGCCCGTCGGGGGACGGATCGATCGAATGGCCGTGGGGCGCCGCCTGCCGCTCGGGGTTGACGCTCTTGCCGACATGCTGGAGGTGACCGCCAGGCGTGCCCGGAACGAGAGGCTGCAGCCGGCCGTCCTCTTCGATCCGCAGGCAGACGGTGCTGCCGCCGCCGTAGTTGGCGGCCAGCGCGGCCCGGCCGGAGCGATCGATCGAGACGTGGCACGGGGTCGATTTCCCGGTCACCTGGTGATTGAGCTCCGTCAGCAGCCCGGTCGTCGCGTCGATCGCCAGCGCCGTGAGGCTGCCGGCGCGCTGGCCGTCGGCATCCTCGACCTCCGACACCGCGTATAGCACCGGCAGCGCCGGGTGGCGGGCGAGGAACGAGGGGTTCTTGAGGCGGGCGGCGGTGACGACCGGCGACAGCCGGCCGGTGGCGGGATCGAACCGGGCCACCGAGATCCCCTCCGCCTTCGGCGGGGCGCCGGTGTAGCTGCCGAACCAGACGAGCAACCCTGAGTCGTCGGCGCCGGATGCGGCCGGGGCCGCGAGCACGGCGCCGAGAGCGCCGACGAGCACGGACACGACGGTAGCCCGAAAGAAGCGGGTGGACGACATCGGCTCAACACCTCATGCTGCCGGGGCAGGATTCCCACCGGCACCGCCACGATCCTACCGCATGACCGCCGCCGGCCGCCGCGAGGCGCGCAACACCCTGGCCCTCGAGACCTACCAGATCGTCGTCCGCGTCGGGTGGATCTTCAAGACCGAGACGATCATCATGCCCGCCGTGCTCGACGCGGTGGTCGACTCGGGGCTGCTGCGCGGCCTGCTGCCGGTGCTCAACCGCGGCGGGCAGAGCCTTCCGCCCCTGCTCGCCGCGGGCTTCATCGGTCGCCTGCCGGTGAAGAAGTGGGCCCTGGCCCGGACGAGCCTGGCGATGGCCGCCTGCTTCCTCCTCCTCGCCGCGGCGTGGCAGCCGCTGGCGGCGACGCGACCGGACCTCCTGGCGGGGCTGTTCCTCGCCGTCTACGCGCTGTTTTCGGCCACCAACGGCCTCAATCAGCTCGTCCTCGCGGCCCTCCAGGGGAAGTTGATATCCCCCGGCAACCGCGGTCGGGCCCTGGTCGTCGGGGTCGCGCTGGGGAGCGTGGCGGCGATCCTGGCCGGGGCCGCCTGCCTCGGGCGGTGGCTCGAGGAGGCTGACGGGTTTCCCAAGATCTTCGCCGCCACCGGCGCCTTCTTCGCGCTGGCGGCGTTGGTGCCCCCGTGGCTCGACGAGCCGGCCGACGGGCCGCCGCGGCGACCGCCGCCGGGGCGCTGGCCGGCGGCGGTGCGCGGGTGGGTCGCCGAGCAGGCCGGGTTGCTGCGCCGCGACCCGGCCCTGGTGCGCTTGTCGCTCGTGGCGGCATGCTTCGCCGCCGTGCTGATCCTCTTCCCCCACTACCAGGCCTTCGCCCGTGACAGGCTCGGCACGGCGATCGGCAGCCTGCTGACCTGGGTCTTGGTGCAGAACGCCGCCACCGGCGCGGCGAGTCTCGTCGCCGGTCCGTTCTCCGACCGGCGCGGCACCCGGCTGGTGCTGGTGTGGCTGGTGGCGCTGTCGTCGCTGACCCCGCTGGTCGTGATCGCCCTGGGGAGGCTCGAGCCGGGGGCGGCGGCGGGATGGTTCTGGGTGGTCTACGTGCCGTTGGGACTCAATCCGATCTCGCTCAAGATCTTCACCCATTACGCGCTGGAGCTGGCGCCGGAGCCGCGCGACCACGCCCGCTACGTGAGCCTCGTGGGCGTCGCGTTGGCGCTGCCGTTCGTGCTGTCGCCGCTGGTGGGGATGGCCGTCGACCGGGTCGGCTTCGGGCCCGTGTTCGCCGCCGGCTTCGCCGTGATCGGTATCGGGGCCCTTCTGGCCCTGGGGCTGCCCGAGCCGCGGCACCGCCGCGGCGATTGCCAGGAGGGGGGGCGCTGCCTCCGCTGACCGGCTGAAACGGTGGGCGGTGACCGGGTTTCCCTCGCGAAACCCTTGGTTGCCGCGGTTGGAGCCGCCCGCTATCATCCCCCGATGAAGGTGGGCTGGCGACGCCGGACCACCACGTCGCCCTTCCCCTCCCGTCGAGGCTCGAATCCATGAAGATGTTCTCTCGCATCGCTCCCGTCTTCGCGCTCGTCGCGGTCGCCGCGCTGTCGGCTGCCGCCGTCACGGCTGCTCCGAAGGAGCCGAAAGACGCCAAGTGCCCGGTGTCCGCTAAGGTTTGCAACCCCGAGAAGCACACCAGCTTCGCCGGCGGCAAGGTCTTCTTCTGCTGCGGCAACTGCCAGTCGGCCTTCACCGGCGACTCGGCCAAGTTCGCCGCCAAGGCCCACCAGCAGATGGTCTCGACCGGCCAGCTCGTCCAGAAGGGCTGCCCGTTCAGTGGTGGTGCCGTCAAGGCGGGCACCGAGGTCGCGATCGGCGACGCCACGGTCGGTTTCTGCTGCAACAACTGCAAGGGCAAGGTCGAGAAGGCCTCCGCCGACGAGCAGGTGACGATGGTGTTCGGCAACATCGAGAAGGGGTTCGCCCCGGTCGCGAAGTAAGCCGGCGCCCTGCCGTACGGGGCACCGGCCAACTGGCCTAGGGCCCCGCCGCTCGAACTGAAATACTCCGCGTGGGATCGACCCGGTCCCACGCGGAGTTTTTTCATGCGCGTCTTCGTCTCGGCGGGGGAGCCGTCGGGGGACCATCACGCCGCCTGCCTCGTCCGCGCGCTGCGCGAGCGCCATCCGGACGTCGAGTGCATCGGTCTCGGCGGGCCCGGCCTGGCCGCCGCCGGCGCGACGCTGCTGGCCGACATGACCGCCCTGGCGGTGATGTGGTTCGGCCGCGCGCTGCTCAACCTCCCGCGCTTCGTCGAACTCGCCCGCCGCGCCGAGCGGAGCTTCATCGATCGGCGTCCCGACGTCGTCGTCGTCGTCGATTTCCCCGGCTTCCACTGGTGGCTGGCGTGGCGGGCCAAGCGGCACGGGATCCCCGTGGTCTTCTACTGCCCGCCGCAGATCTGGGCCTGGGGCAGCTGGCGGGTCGGGAAGCTCCGCCGCCTCGTCGACCACGTCTTGGCGGCGCTGCCGTTCGAACACGACTGGTTCACGGCCCACGGGGTCCGCTCGACGCTCGTCGGGCATCCGTTCTTCGACGCCCCGCCGCCGCGCCGCGCCCCCGACGGCGCGGTCCCGCTGCTGCTCCTCCTCCCCGGATCACGGCGCCAGGAGATCGACGCCAACCTCGGCAGCCTCCTCGAGGCGGCGCGGAAGGTGCGGGGGCGGATCGCCGCGGTGCGCGTCGTCGTCGGCGCCCTCCACGAACGCCACGCGGAACTGATCGCCGCGCGCGCGGGAACCGACGTCGAGATCGTCGCCGGGCGATCGCGGGAGTTGATGACCGAGGCCGCGGCGGCGATCGCGGTCAGCGGCTCGGTGTCGCTGGAGCTGCTCTCGGCCCGGGTGCCGACCGTGATCGTCTACCGGATCAGCCGGCTGGCCTACGTCGTCCAGAGCTTCTTCCGCCACGCGCGCTGGATCACGCTGGTCAATCTCCTCGCGGTCGACGATCCGATCGGGCCGGTGCGGCCCGTCTGGCGGGCACCGGTCGGGGTGCCGGCGGCGGACCCGGCGGCGCTGTTTCCCGAGTATCTCGCGGTCGACGATCCGGCGCCGCGCGTCGCCGACCACGTCGTCGGCTGGCTCGCCGACCCGGCGGCACGGCTCCGGACCGTCGAGCGGCTCGACGCCGTCGCCCGCGGCGTGGAGCGACCCGGTTCCGCCGCACGAGCCGCCGACGCGGTGCTGGCGATCGCGCGGGGGACCACCGCGGCGGCGCCGCCGCCTGCGCGCCGCTCCGGCCGGCGGGCGGCATAATGACGGCATGCAACTCGCCCAGCCGCAGCCCACGCCCTACGACCTGCAGTTCTCCCTGGCCGGAATCCCCGTGCGCGTGTCGGCCTGGTTCTGGCCGGTCACGGCGCTGTTCGGCTGGGGGCTGTGCCAGGCCCTCACCGACGAGCCGCGCCAAGCGCTGGGCCTGCTGGTGCTGTGGGAGATCGTCGTCCTGCTCTCGATCATCCTCCACGAGATGGGGCACGCGCTGGCCTTCCGGGCGTTCGGCCAACCGGCGGCCGTGGTGATCTACCATTTCGGCGGCCTGGCGATCCCGTACGGGGGTGGACACCGCGGCGCACGCAGCCCGCTGCAACGCCTTCTCGTCGCCGCCGCCGGACCCGCCGCCCAGCTCGCCCTGGCCGCCGCGGTCGTCGCGGTGCTCCGGGCGCTCGGTCGGGCGGTGCCGTTTCCACTGGAGTGGCTCGGGGAGCGGCTCGGCCTGTTCGCCGGCGAGCGGCCCGGCTCACTGGTCGGCTTCGCGATCGTGATGTTCCTCCTCGAGGTCAACATCCTCTGGCCGCTGATCAACCTCGTGCCCGTGCCGCCGCTCGACGGCGGTCAGATCGCCCGTGAGGGACTCGCCGTGCTGGGGATCGCCGACGCCGCCCGGATCGCCGCCGGGATCGGGACGGTGGCCGGCGGGGCGATGGCCTGGTGGTGCTGGCGGGAAGGGCAGTGGTTCATGGCGATGCTGTTCGCGTCGCTGGCGATGTCGTGCTGGCAGTCGCTCCAGCAGGGAGGCCCACGGTGGCCGCGCCGGGTGTGACTCCACCGGCCGGGCCGCGCTTGGTGCTGCTCGGGGCGAGCAACTTGTCGCGCGGCTTGCCACGGCTCGTGGCAGAGGCCCGGGGGCGCGCCGGGACCGGCGTCGATTGTTTCGTCGCCGCCGGCCACGGCCGCTCCTACGGCGCCACCAGCCGCGTCGGTTGGCGCCGGCTGCCTTCGATCCTCGGCTGCGGGCTGTGGCGGGCGCTCGATCGCCTGCCCGCCGACGGCCGCGCGCCGCTGGCGCTGGTCACCGACGTCGGCAACGACCTCCTCTACGGCTTCGCCCCGGACCAGGTGGCGGCGTGGGTGGCGACGGCCGTCGGCCGGCTGCAGGCGCTCGGCGGGCGCGTGGTCGTCACGCATCTGCCGATGGCGAGCATCGCCGGCATCGGGCCGCTCCGGTTTCGTGGGCTGAGGGCCTGCTACGTGCCGGGCTGCCGTCTCACGCTCCCGGAGGTGAAGGCGGCGGCGGCGGCGCTCGACGAGCGGCTGGCGGCACTGGCGCGCGAGGTGGGCGTCACGATCCTCGAGGCACCGGGCGAATGGTACGGCTTCGATGCGATCCACGTCCGTCGCCGCCGGCTCGACGAACTGTGGCACAGGGTCCACGCCGCCTGGGGGATCGCTGAACCCGAGCGCCGGCGGCGGGCGACCGTCGGCGAGTGGATGCGGATCGGCAGTGCGGCCGCGGAGGTGCGCGTCCTCGCCGGACGGCTCAGGCTCCGCCCGCAACCCGCCTTGGCGCTCGCCGACGGAAGCCGGGTGTGGCTGTACTGAACAGAGCGCGGAACGAGCCCTCCAGGGCCTCGTTCCGCTTGCGCCGGGCGGTGGGAACGCCGAGGGTTCCCACGCCCGGCGCCCGCCGCATCCGGCGGCGGGTGGGTGCGGGCAGTTGCAGTTTCCGGGTCCGGAACGAGCCCTCCAGGGCCTCGTTCCGCTTGCGCCGGGCGGTGGGAACGCCGAGGGGGCACACCGGAAAAGTCGAAGAAGGAATGACGCGGTGACGGATCGATCCACTGACATGTTCCCAGGGACCCGCGAAGCCCCTCCGCCGTCGCCCTCGCATCGGCCCGTCACCCACTGGCTGCGGGTCGATGCGAGGGCAGAGGCGAGAGGGGCGTCCCCCTCTGCAGAGCCCGAGCTGAGGCTTGTTCGGCATGCGTGACAAGGAACACCACATGCACCCACGCGTGGTGATCGTGATGGGGGTCAGCGGTGTCGGGAAGTCGGCCGTCGGCCGGTTGCTCGCCGCGCAGCTCGGCGCTGCGTTCCACGACGCCGACGATTTCCATCCCCCCGCCAACGTCGAGCGGATGCGCGCCGGCCTGCCGCTCACCGACGACCACCGCGCGCCGTGGCTCGCGGCGCTGCGCGGGTTGGTCGAAACCATCCTCGCCGGGCCCGACCGCGCGGCGATCGTCCTCGCCTGCTCGGCGCTCAAGCGGGCCTACCGCCAGCGCCTCGGCAGCGGGTTGCCGGGAGTCCGGCTCGTCCATCTCGACGGCGACCCGGAGCTGATCCGCCGCCGGATCGCCGCGCGGCGCGACCACTTCATGCCGGCCAGTCTCCTCGACAGCCAGTTGGCCACGCTCGAGCGGCCCGGCGGCGACGAACACCCGATCGTCGTCGACGTGGCCCACACCCCGGACGCGATCGTCGCCACGATCCTCAGGGAGCTGGCGTGCTGAGCACCGTCGCGCCCGCTCACAACACCGGAAGCGACGGCAGCGGCGGACGGGCGGCGTGGGCCGCCGCGAGGTTGCCGACGAGCCGCTCGCAGATCGCCGTGAAGAACGGGCGGCTCGCGTCGTCGTCGTAGTTTGCCGCCGTGCGGCCGGCATCGCCGTGCTCGCGGATCGCCATCTGCAGCGGCACTTCGCCGAGGAACGGGATGTCGAGGTCGGCGGCCGTCCGTCGTGCCCCGCCCGATCCGAAGATGTCGTAGCGCTTGCCGCAGCCCGGGCAGAGGAAGAAGCTCATGTTCTCCACCATCCCGAGGAGCGGGATCTGCACCTTGCGGAACATCGCGATCGCCTTGGTGGCATCGAGCAGGGCGACGTCCTGCGGTGTGCAGACGACGACCGCGCCGGTGAGCGGGAGGACCTGGGACAGCGACAGGGCGATGTCCCCGGTCCCCGGGGGCATGTCGATGACGAGGTAGTCGAGCGGCCCCCAGGCGGTGTCGCGGAGCATCTGGGCGATCGCCCCGTGGAGCATCGGCCCGCGCCACACCACCGCCTCGCCCGGCGGGATGAGGAACCCCATCGACATCACGGGCAGCGGATGGGGGCCGACCTCGAGGTGGAGCGGCTGGATCCGGCCGCCGTCGATCTGTGGCCGTCCCGACAAGCCCACCAGATGCGGCACACTGGGGCCGTAGACGTCGGCATCGAGGATGCCGACGCGGCTGCCGGCCCGCGCCAGCCCGATGGCGATCGAGACGGCGACCGTGCTCTTGCCCACGCCCCCCTTGCCCGACCCGACGGCGATCACGCTCTTCGCCTCGAGGCCGACCTGGCCGAGCTTGCCCGGGGCCCGCTCGTGGTTCTGGACGGTGATGACGACGGGCCCTGCCGACGGGAACGCCGCGCGGAGGCGCTCCTCGAGACGCGCCCTGGTGGCCTGCCAGAGGAGCGCGGAATGGGAGGTGAGGGCGATGGTCACGGCGATCCCGTCGGGACCGGCGGCGACGCTGCAGATCTGCCCCATCGGGCCGAGGCCGCGTCCGGTCTCCGGATCGGCGAATTCGGCCACCAGCGCCGTGACCGCGGCAGTTTCGGGAACCCTCATGGCAGCCTCGGTTCTGGGGCCGCCGCGGCATCCACGGCCACCGTCGCGACCGCGGAAAACGGGGAGGAGAGCGTGGCTGCGGCCGCCGTCGCCTGCGCGCCGAGGACGGCGCCTCCGGCTCGCCGCGCCGCCCGGAACAAGCCCTGTGGATGGATGGTGAACAGACCGACGAGCACCAGGCAGGCGATCATTCCCACCCCCGCGCCCACGCCGCCGTCGGACTGCACCCCGCGGTCGGTGCTGCGGAAGTAGATGGCGGCGATGATCCGCAGGTAGTACGCGGCGGCGATCGCCGCGTTGACCACCAGCGTGACGGCGAGGGCCACGAAGGCGAGGCGGCGCGGGCTCCAGCCGCCGGCGTCGACCTCGAGGGCGGAGGTGACCAGCGACAGCTTGCCCCAGAATCCGGGAAGCGGCGGGATCCCGGCGAGACTGAGGAGGCAGACGGCGATCGCGAAGGCGACGATCGGATTGGTCGCGGACAAGCCGTCGAGATCGGCGATGGTCGACACCTCCTCGCGCGGCGGGCGTGGGACCGCGGCGCTCCACACCGGCCAGCGATGGCCGAGGTAGGTCAGCGCCGCGAAGACGCCGATCGTCGCCACCGCGTAGGTGGCGAGGTAGAAGAGGGTGGCGCCGCCGCCGCTGATCGCGCCTCCGGGCGCGGCACCGCCGGTGGCGGCCGACGAGCCGAGTGCCGCGGTCGCGGCGATGCCGACCAGCAGGTAACCGGCGTGGGCGATCGACGAGCAGGCCAGGAGGCGGCGGAGGTTTGTCTGCCCGAGAGCCATCACGTTGCCGATCGTCATGCTCACGGCCGCCAGCGCCGCGGCCGCGGGCCACAGCAGGTCGAGCGTGGCGGTGGCTGCATACCCCACCGGTGCACCGTCGACCGGGCCGATCGCGAGCCCTGCCAGGCGCAACAACACGATCACGCCGGCCACCTTCGGCAGCGTCGACAACAGCGCCGCGTTGCCCGGGCTCGTGCCCTGGTAGACGTCCGGGGCGTAGAAGTGGAGCGGGAAGGCGGCGAGCCGGAACGCCGCACCGGCGAGGATCAGACCTGCAGCCAGCGGCACGAGCGCCGCGCCGATGACCACCGTGCCGGGCTCGGCCGACCGCAGCCGGGCACCGATCGTCGCCATCTCGGTCGAGCCACCGATGCCGTACAGGCAAACGACGCCGTACAGGAACAGCGACGAGGCCACCAGCGAGAGGAAGAAATACTTGAGGCCCGCCTCCTGGCCCGCGGCATCGGTCCGCTTCAGTCCGAGCAGGATCGCCGTCGGGATCGAGACCAGTTCCAGCCCGGTGAACAGCAACACCAGGTCGTTGGCGACGGCGGCGAGCGACAACCCGGTGACCAGGAGGAGAAACACCCCCGCCTCCTCGGCGGTGGACTGGTAGGGCTGTGCCTCGCGCAGCACGGCGCGCCGGAATCCGTCTCCTGCCTGGACGAGGGCCACCAGCGTTCCGAGGAGGAGCACGAGCGAGCGGACGAACCCCGAGAAACCGTCGATCGTCAGCGGGCCCGAGACCCCGTCGGCCGGTGCCGCCACCGTCGCCACGAACAGGGCCGCGACGATGCCGCCGAGGGCCACGAGCCACCCCGCCCGGAGACCCGCGAACGCGCCGCCGAGAAACACCGCCAGCGCGGCGATCACGAGGATGATCTCCGGGGTCAACAGCCAGAAGGTCGTGGGGGAGGTGGCGGGGGTCATCGCTGGCCTGGGGTGGGGGCGGGCGGCGCCGTCCTGGGATCGGACATGGCGACCGGCTCGGCGGCGCGGGGATGCGCTCGGGCGGCGTGGGGCGGCGCTGGCGCGCCCAGGTGCATCCGCTCGGCGAACCGCTCCCCGGCCGCGCCAGTGACGCCACGCACCGCGGCGGACGCCGGGCCGAGGAACGCCCCGGGGAACAAGCCGATCCACAGGGCGAAGACGGCCAGCGGTGCGATCGCACCCCATTCGTGCCATTCGAGATCGGCGGCCGGGGCGGTGAACACGCCGTCGTGGCTCCGCCCGCCGTGGGCCGCGTGCAGCGCGCCTGTCGCCCCATGGCCGTGGGAGTCGGCCGCACGCCGCTCCGCCCCGAAGAACACCCGCTCGACCGCCCACAGCATGTACCAGGCGCCGAGGACGAGGCCGGCCACCGCGCCGGCGGCGAGGAGCAGATACGCCGGCCGCCACTCCGCGGCGACACCTTGCCAGGCCCGCTGGAACGATCCGGCGAGGATGAGGAACTCGCCCGCGAACCCGTTGAGGCCGGGCAGGCCGATGCTCGCGAACGTGAACAGGACAAACATCGTCGTCAGCCACGGCGCCCGGGCGGCGAGCCCGCCGAGGTTCGGGATCGACCGGGTGTGGAACCGTTCGTAGATCATCCCCACCAGTGCGAACAGCCCCGCGGCCGACAGCCCGTGGTTCACGAGCTGGAGATTTGCCCCCTCGACGGCGGCGGGTTCCAGCGCGAACAGCCCCATCACGATGTAGCCCATGTGGCTCACCGACGAGTAGGCCACGAGCCGCTTGAGATCGGTCTGCACCAGCGCCACCAGCGCCCCGTAGACGATCCCCACCGCGCCGAGGGCGAACAGCCACGGGGCCGCGACGGCACTGGCCTCGGGGAGCATCGGGAGCGAGAACCGCAGGAAGCCGTAGATCCCCAGCTTGAGCAGCACGCCGGCCAGATCGACGCTGCCTCCCGTCGGCGCCTCGACGTGGGCCAGGGGCAGCCACGTGTGGAACGGGATGATCGGCACCTTGATGGCGAACCCCGCCAGCAGGGCGAGGAACACCAGCCACTGTAGCCAGCCCCCCGTGCCGTCCATCGGCAACGGGTGGGCCCGGACCCCGGCGGTCAGGGCCGCGATGTCGAACGTCAGCTGCCCGGTGTGCGAGGCATTCCAGACGACGATCGCCAGCAGGCCGACGAACGACAGCACGCTGCCGGCCAGCGTGTAGAGGAAGAACGTCACCGCCGCCCGGCGCCGCTCCTCGTGGCCCCAGATGCCGATCAGGAAGAACAGCGGCACGAGCGTGAACTCGAAGCAGACGTAGAACAGGATCACGTCGCGGGCCGCGAACACGCCGAGCATCGCCGCCTCGAGCAGCAGGAGCAGCGCGTAGAACGCCGCGACGTGCTCGCGGACCGAGTTCCAGCTGACGAGCACCGCGGTGACGGTCAGCAGCGCCGAGAGGGCGAACATCCACAGCGACAGGCCGTCGAGTCCGAGCGACAACCGGACGTCGAACGGCCCGTCGGTGAACCACGGGACGGTCGACACGGCGAACGCTCCGCCCGAGCGGAGGGCCGGATCGGCGAGCCCGCGGAGGACGAGGATCGCCACCAGGCCGAGCGTCACCAAAGCGGTCACCAGGGCACTCTGCCGGACGGCATGCGGGCCGCGCGAGGCCATGCCCCAGGCGACGACGGCGCCGACCAGCGGCGCGACGACCGTGAGGATCAGGAGCGTGGCGGTGGAGAAGCCGTTCATGCGTGCCTCAGAGCCACAGGTTCCAGGCCAGCGCCACGAGCATCCCGAGCACGCCGACGACACCGGCCAGGGAGTAACGCTGCAGCACCCCCCCCTGGAATCGGCGGACGACGCCCCCGAGGGCGACGGGGACGTGGGCCACGGAGCGCACGAGCCCGTCGATCACCACCCGGTCGACCGTCGCCGCCACGGCGGCGAGCCATTCCAGCGGGCGGACGACGGCCGCGTGCTCGACCTCGTCGAAGTAGAAGCGGCGTGCGAACAGCGTCTGGAGCGGGCCGAGGAACCGTTCCACGCTCGGGCCGTCGCTGCGCCGGCCGTAGTGCCCGATCGCCGCCAAGGCGATGCCGATCGCGGCTGCCAGCGTGCCCTGGATCGCCAGGTCCCAGTGGAACACCGGCGGCACGGCGGTGGCGGCGACGTTCGCGGCGGCGAGCGACGGGGTCGCGGCCAGGAACCGTGCCAGTCCATGGCCGATGAACAGCACCACGCCCGCCAGGAACGACGCGACCGCGAGGATCACCAAGGGACGGGTCATCACCGGCGGCGACTCGTGGCTCACCGCCGTCCGATGGCCGCCGGCTGGCTCGTGCCCGGCGGCGCCATGCCCAGCATGCCCGCCATGCCCGCCATGTGACGGACCATGGTCGTCGTGGCCATGCGCGCCGTGGCCATGCGCTTCGGGGGGAAGCCGCAGCGGACCGGTGAACGTCATGAAGACCGCGCGGAAGGTGTAGAAGGCGGTCAATCCAGCCGTGAACAGCGACATCCAAAACAGCGTCCGGTAGAGCCGGGGACCGGCGAGCCAGTCGAGAGGCCCGGCTGCCGCAGCGCCGCCGCTTGCGGAGACCGCCACGGCACGGTGGCTGGCGGCCGATCCCGAGGCGACCGGGATCGTCGGGGGGGCGGCACGGCGGTCCCACGTGGCGACGCGGACCGCGGGAGGGGTGGCCGCCGCCGGGGATTCGTCGTGGTGGCCGCTGGCGTGTGCGTCGGGCCAGCCGCGGGAGTGGAGGGCCGCGAGAATCTCGTCCTTGCTGAAGAAGCCGGCGAAGGGTGGCACACCCGCCAGCGCCAGGGCGCCGACGAGGAACGTCGCCCGCGTCACCGGCATCACCGTCCACAGCCCGCCGAACCGCCGCATGTCGATCACGCCCCCCATGGCGTGCATCACCGACCCGGCGCCGAGGAACAGCAGGGCCTTGAAGCAGGCGTGGGTGACGAGATGGAAGATGCCCGCGGTGAAGCCGCCGAGCGTGCCGGTGCCGAGGGCGGCGAACATGTAGCCCAGCTGGCTGATCGTCGAGTAGGCGAGCACGCGCTTGAGGTCGGTCTGGACGGTGCCGATCAGGCCGGCGACGAGCGCCGTCGTCGCCCCGACCAGCGCCACGACCGCCAATGCCCCCGGTGCGGCGACGAACAGCGGGGCGCAGCGCGTCACGAGGTACACGCCGGCGGTCACCATCGTGGCGGCGTGGATCAGCGCGCTGGCGGGCGTCGGGCCCTCCATCGCGTCGGGGAGCCAGACGTGCAGCGGCACCTGGGCGCTCTTGCCGCAGGCGGCGAGGAGCAGGAGCAGGCAGATCGCCGTGCCGATCGCCCCGCCGACGATCGCCGTCGGGTCGGCGAGCCGGGCCGCGCCCAGAATCCCCGGCACCAGCGTGCCGTCGGCCAGGCGGGTGTCGTGGAAATCGAGCGTGCCGTAGGTGAGCCAGAGGAGGAACACGGCGATGGCGAGGCCGAAGTCGCCGACGCGGTTGACGAGAAACGCCTTTTTCGCCGCCCGGGCCGCCTCGGGGCGCCGGTACCAGAATCCGATCAGCAGGTAGCTGCAGGCACCGACTGCCTCCCAGAAGACGTACACCAGGAGGAAGCTGCTCGAGGCGACGAGCATCGCCATCGAAAACACGAACATCGACACCAGTGCGAAGAACCGTGGCTGGTCGGGATCGTCGTGCATGTAGCCGATCGAATAGACCGCGACCAGCAGGCCGATCGAGGTGATCACCACCAGCAGCGTCGCGGTCAACGGGTCGAGGCGCAGCGTCACGCCCAGCGACAGTGGCCGCGGCGCCGAGCCGTCGGCCGGCGTCAGCGCACCGTCGATCGTTGCCCAGCGCCACAGGTCGACCGTGTGTTCGACGGGCGCCGCCGTGTCGTGGCCGGTGCCCGCCGCTCCGCCGGCGGTGAACAGCAGGAACAGCGCCGCGATCGCCGCGGCACCGATGCCGACCGCTGCGGGAAGGTGGACGCGCGGACCGAGGCGCCGGCCGGCGAAGACGGTCACCAACCCCGCCAGGAGCGGGAGCAGTGGCACGAGGACGAGGAGCAGGGAACGCATGGAGATCGGGAGCCGGTGAGGGAGGGATCGGGATGGCCGGCACCAGGCCGGCCGACGGAACTCTGGCCGTCAGACGTGCTCCCGGGAGGGTTCGGCGCTGTCGTCGTGGGCCGGCTCGACGCCCGACGGGGTGAGCCGTGGCCAGACCGGGGCGACGGTGTCGGTCGCAGGCAATTCGCGGTCGATGCGGCGCGGCACCTCGGTGTCGCGCAGGCTCTGCCAGGCGGCCGAGTCGAGCCGACCGGTGCGGGCGAAGGCCTGGAGCACGAACACCAACGCGACGGCGGCCTCGCAGGCCGCCACGGTGAGGACGAACACGACCAGGGCGTGGCCCCCGAAGTCGCCGTGGTACCGGCTCCAGGCGACGAGGCTCACCGAGATGCCCTGGAGCATCAGTTCGGCCGAGAGGAACATCACGATCAGGTTGCGGCGGGTGAGGATCCCGACCAACCCGAGAACGAACAGCACGGCTCCGACGACCAGCGCGCCGTGGATCAACGAAGGGAACGCCGCCGCCAGCATCACGCCGCCCCCCTTTCCGCCGACTCGGCCGCCTCGCCGCGCGAGACGACCGCGATCGCGCCGACCAGGGCCACCAGCAACAGCACGCCGGCTGCCTCGACGGCGACGAGATGCCGGCCGAACAGTTCCGCACCCAGCCGAGCCACGGCATCGGCATCCAGCGCCGCCGGGTCAGCGGGGCGGGCGGGAACCGCCGCGGCGGCGACCGCATCGGCCCGCGACGGTACCTGGCAGCAGGCCGGGGGCTCAGCCGAGAGACGGCCGATCGACACAGTGAGCAGGGCCAGGAGTACCCCCCCGGCGACGGCCGAGAGCAGTGGCTCGTTGGATACGCGGTCGTAGGGGGCCAGGCCCGTGGGCTGCGCGAGCATGAGAACGAACAGGAACATCACGAGGATCGCGCCGGCGTAGACGACGATCGTGGCGACACCGAGGAACTGCGCCCCGAGCACCAACAGCAGCCCCGCGACGCCGGCGAGGGCAAGGGCGAACCAGATCGCGGCGTAGACCGGGGACCGCGTCACCACCGTCGCGGCTCCGCCGACGAGCGCCACCGCGGCCACGATCTGGAACACCGCCTCTTCGCCGAGTCCGCCGAGGCGGCGCCCGGCAAGCGCCAGACCGGCGAGCGCGGCAACGCCGAGCGCCGCCCCCAGCCGGCTGCTCCAACGCTCCAGCCAGCCGGCGCGCTGCACGGACGGCAGCAGGAGCCAGAGGCTCGCGGCGAACGCCGCGACCGACCCCAGCAACAGCGGTGTCGCACCGTCGGGAAGGGTCACGGCGTGTGTCCTCCGGGAGCGGAGGCGGTCGCGTGGCCGGCCGACTTCATCGGCTCGGCATCCTTGGTGATGTCGTAGACGCTGAGGAGTTTTTCCTTGTCGAAGATCATCTCCTCGCGGCTCCGCCCGGTCAGGTCGAGGAGGCTGGTCAACTCGATCGCGTCGACCGGACAGGCCTCCTCGCACATTCCGCAGAAGATGCAGCGCAGTTCGTCGATCTGGAAGCTCTCGGGATACTTCTCCCGGTCAGGCCAGGGGCTCTCCGCCGCGACGATGTCGATGCAGTGGGCCGGGCAGGCGGTGGCGCAGAGAAAGCAGGCGACGCACTGCACGCGTCCCTGCTCGTCCTTGTTGAGCCGGTGCACGCCGCGGTAGATGAGCGGATTGCCCACCGTCGGTCGTTCGTCGGGGAAACTGACGGTGACCTTCGGGCTGACCATGTGGCGGGCGGTCGTCGCCAGCCCCTGGACGAACAGCGGCAGGTAGAGTCGCTCCGCCAGCCCCAGCGGCTTCTCCTCCAACCACACGATCTGCGGATCGGTCGGCTTCATCTCGGGCTTGCCTCCAGGCGGTGGCCGCCGGCCATGTCGTCCAGCGGGTCGTGGTCGAGATCGTGCTCGGCGTCGAGCGGACCGTGGGTGAGGATCGGCGTGTTGTCGGTGCCGCTGGGGGTGAACACGCCGGCCACGATCCAGCCGACGAGGAACGTCGCCCAGGGGAGACCGACGGCCAGCCATCCGGCCGCCGACGAGCCGAGCCGCCCCACCAGCCACGGCCGCAGCTCCTCGACCGCCGCCACCGTGACAAGGTTGGCCAGGCCGAGCGGGAGCATCACCTTCCAGGCGAGGTTCATCAGCTGGTCGAAGCGGAACCGCGGCCAGCTCCAGCGGACCAGCATGAAGAACACGATCACGCCGAGGATCTTCGCCGACAGAATGGCGAACCGCAGCAGCGCCCCCGCCCAGGTGACTTCGGTCCCGGCGCCGGTCACTCCCCACAGGTGCCAGCCGCCGAGGAACATGATCACGATCAGGAACGCGGCCGTGATCATGTGGAGGAACTCGGCGACGAGGAACAGCAGCAGCCGGATCCCCGAATACTCGGTGTGGTAGCCACCGACGAGCTCCTGCTCCGCTTCGGGCAGGTCGAACGGCAGCCGCGCCGCTTCGGCGAAGCTGGCGACGAGGAACACGACGAACCCGAGCGGCTGGGCGAATGCGTACCACACGCCACTCGCGGCCTGCGCCTCCATGATCCGGTCGAGTCGCAGCGACCCGGCGGCCAGTACGACCCCGAGCAAACCCATTCCGAGCGGGATCTCGTAGGCGACCAACTGGGCGCTCGAGCGGAGCCCGCCGAGAAAACCGTATTTGTTGTTGCTCGCCCAGCCGCCGAGAAGGACACCGTAGACGGCGATACTCGACAGCGCGAAGACCCACAGCACGCCGACGTCGAGGCCGGGCGCCACCAGGAACGGCACCGGATCGGGCAGCCCGGCGAGGCCCAAGGGGGGCAGGACACTGCCGAAGGGGATGGCCGCGAAGATCGCCAGCGAGGCCGCGAGGATCAACAGCGGGGCCGCGTGGTACAGGACGCGGTCGACGTGGGAGGGAGTGAAATCCTCCTTGAGGATGATCTTCAAGCCGTCGGCGAGCGGCTGACCGAGCCCAAACAGGCGGATGTCGGTCAGCGGGATGCCGACCCGATTGGGCCCTTTGCGGTCCTGGACCCAGGCCGCGATCCAGCGCTCGAGGAGCACGAGATAGGCCGCCGCCGTCATCAGACCGCCGACGAGCAGTCCGATCTTGACCAGCGCCGCGATCGTCGTCGCATTGGGGAGCAGGGAGTTCATGAGTGGGTCGCCGACTCCGTGGCGGCCAGTTGGAAGATCCGCAGGTCGAGGCCGGTGGCGGGCAGCTCGTCGCCGAGCACCGTCAGTGCCGGGACCGCCGCGGCGATCTCCCGGCGGATGACGGCAGGATCGTACAACCCACGGCGCCCGAGCATGTTCCAGAGCAAGCGCCCCTCGGGCCAGACGCCGGCCGGAGGACGAATCGCCTGCTCGAAGCACTGCGCGCGGTGGCCGGCGTTGACCCATGTCCCGGCCCGCTCGGCGAACCCGACGGCGGGGAGGCGCCAGCGGACCGCGCCGCCACCGTCGAGGTCGGACAGCGGCGATGCGAACAGATCCTGGACGACCAGGCACTCGAGCCCGGCGAACGCCGCGGCCGTGGCGGCGTCGATCCACGGCCCGGGATAGGCCGCCGTGATCCAGACGGCTTTCGCGCGCCCCGAGCGGACGTGGTCGAGGAGGTCGTCCCAGCGCGAGATCCCCGGGCCGAAGTGGGCCAGGACCGCCTCGACGCCGCGCCGGTTCGGGCACTTCTCGGCGCGGATCGTGAAGCCGCCGGGGTAGGTCTCGTCGGCACCGCCGTGGGGGACCGGCCCGAGGGCGAGCAGTGCAGCCGGGTCGATCTCGCGGGCGACCGCGGCGAGCATCCAGGCCTCTTCGACCGTCAGCATCGGCGAAACCGCGACGGCCAAGCCACCGGCCGCGGCCAGATCGGCACGCAGCCGGGAGACGACATCGGGCCAGTCGACGGCCGATTCGCCGCCGGGGGCACGGCGCGTCACCTCGGCCACCCGCGCCGGGTCGTGGAGGTGGTGCCAGCCGTAGCGGCCGTCGTCGCACATCCACCAGCGGTTGACGTGGGGATTCTCCCGCGGCTTGAGCCGGTAGACGGTGTCCTGGTTGTGTTCGGTGACGATCGAGCAGCCGGTGGCACAGCCGCCGCAGACGTTGGCCTCGCGCTTCAGGAACCAGACACGCTGCTGGTAGAGGAAGTCCTTGTCGCCGAGGGCGCCCACCGGGCACAGGTCGACGACGTTACCGGCGAGTTTGTTGTCGAGCGGGAAGCCGGGAAAGGAGTCGATTTCCTCCTTGGCACCGCGGCTGGTGACCATCAGTTCGGCCGTGCCCGACACCTCCCGGGTGAAGCGGACGCAGCGCGTGCACATGATGCAGCGATCGACGAACAGTGTGACCGTCGGGCCGACGTCGCGCCGCCGGCTGTGGAACGGCTGGAGATCGGCGCGCCGCTGCGGCTGGCCGTGCTGGAAGTGGTAGTCCTGGAGGAGGCACTCCCCGGCCTTGTCGCAGATCGGGCAATCGATCGGGTGATCGATGAGCAGCGCTTCCTCGACCCGCGCCCGGCTCTCACGCACCAGCGGGCTGTCGGTGACGATCACGGTGCCGTCCTTGGCCGGCGTCTGGCAGCCGGGGACGAGCTTGGGCACCATCGTGATCTTGCCCGTGGCGGCGTCGCGCGAGCCGGTCTCGACGAGGCACATCCGGCAGCTGGCGACGACCGACAGCCCGGGGTGCCAGCAGTAGTGGGGGATCTCGGTGCCGGCCCGGCGCGCGGCCTCGATGCAGTTGAGGCGCTCGTGGGCCCCGATCTCGATCTCCCGTCCATCGACGATGACGGTCGGCATCAGTGGGCTCCCACGATCTGCAGGGCGGGAACGGGATCGGTGACCATCCAGCCCGAGGGATTGGTGCGTCGGATGGAGTCCTCGAACTCGCCGCGGAACTTCTTGATCGCGTTCTTCATCGGCCAGGCGGCGCCGTCGGCGAGCCCGCAGATCGTCGAGCCGGGCATCATCCCCATCGTGTTGCCCATCTCGAGGAGCAGATCGAGGTCGGCCAGCCTTCCCTTGCCGGCGCGGATCCGCTCGAGGATCCGCAGCGACCAGCTCGTGCCCTCGCGGCAGGGGGTGCACTGGCCGCACGACTCGTGGGCGAAGAACCGGGCCGAATTGTGGAGCACGTCGACGATGCTCGTCTGGTCGTCGATCACGACCACTGCCGCCGTTCCCAGCCCCAGGCACCCGACCCTTCCCGGTCCGGCGAAATCGAGCGGCGTGTCGAGCTCGCTTTCGGTCATCAGCCCCATCGAGATCCCGCCGGGGATCACCGCCTTCGCTTTCCGCCCCTTCCACACGCCGCCGCCATGGCCGTCGATGAGTTGCCGGGCCGTGATCCCGAGCGGAGCCTCGTAGCAGCCGGGGCGTTCGACATGGCCGGACAGGCAGTACAGCTTGGGGCCGTAGCTGCCCGGATCGCGGGGATTGGCCGGGTCGGCGGGGACGCCGATCGACCGGAACCACTCGACACCGCGGCGGAAGATCTGCGCGACACAGGCCATCGTCTCGATGTTGTTGACGACCGTGGGCTTGCGGAACAACCCTTCGATCGCCGGAAACGGCGGCTTGATCCGTGGCCAGGCCCGCTTGCCCTCGAGGCTCTCGATCAGGCCCGTCTCCTCGCCGCAGATGTAGGCCGCGGCACCGCGGTGGAGGTGGACGTCGAGGGAGAAATCGCTGCCGAGGATCCGCCGGCCGAGGAGCCCGGCCGCGTAGGCCTCGTCGATCGCTCCCTGCAGCCGGTGCCAGCTGCGGGGGTATTCGTAGCGGAGGTAGATGTAGGCCGTGCTCGCCCGGGTCGCGAACGCGGAGAGGACGATCCCCTCGAGGACCTGGTGCGGGTCGTCCTCCATGAGGATCCGGTTGTTGAACGTGCCGGGTTCGCTCTCGTCGGCGTTGACGCACAGGTAGATCGGGCCGGGGTGGTCCTTGGGAAGAAACGTCCACTTGAGCCCGGTCGGGAATCCCGCGCCGCCGCGGCCGCGGAGCCCGGATGCCTTCACCGTCTCGATGACGTCGGCAGGCTTCTTGTCGCGGAGGACGTGCTCGAGGGGGGCGTAGCCACCGCGGCTGCGGTAGCTGGCCAGGCCATGGCCGTCGGGAATCCCGACCGCCTCGAGAAGGACCGGTTGGAATGGCTGCATGTCAGGTGGCCCTCGCGCGTGGTTTGACGAGCTCGGCCGCTGCCGTCTCGGGGGTCATGTTCCTGAGGAGATCGTCGTTGGCGAGCATGCACGGGGCGAAATCGCAGGCGCCGAGGCACTCCGCCGGCTCGATCGTCAGCTCACCGTCGACCGTCGTGCCGTAGGGCTCGATGCCGAATTTCCGGCATACCCCGGTGAGCAGTTCGTCGCCGCCGCGCAGGGCGCAGGAGATCGAGCGGCAGACGAAGACGCGCACCTTGCCGTGCGGCTTGTCCTGGTGGAAGAACTGGTAGAAGGTGAGCGTGTCCTGGACCTCGGCGGGGGCGAGGCCGAGGACGGCGGCGATTTCGACGACCGCCTCGAGGGGCACGTGCCGCAAATCGGCGTTGACGATGTGCAGCGCCGGCAGCGTCAGCGCGCGGCGGTCGGGGTAGCGGGGCGCGAGGGCCTCGATCCGGGCCACCATGTCGTCGGTGAGGACTTTCCGCTGGGGTACGGGCGGGGCGATCATCGGTAGGCTTCTGTGGGCCCGCGCGGCGGCGGGGCGGGGGTAGGGGTCAACGGTCGAGCTCGGCGGCGATGATGTTGAGGCTGCCGAGGACGGCGACGACGTCGGACAGCGTGTGGCCGCGGATCAGGTACGGGAACAGCGCGAAATGCAGGACCGACGGCGGCCGGCACCGCGCCCGGTAGGCGCGGTCGGATCCGTCGCCGACGACGTAGAAGCCCAACTCGCCGTTCGGGGCCTCGATCGCCGCGTACGACTCGGCACAGGGGACCTCGAATCCACGATTGCTCATCGCCAATTCGAAGTGCGAGATCGTCCCCTCGATCGTCGAATAGACCTGGGTTTTCGCCGGCAGGGCGGTGCGCTGGTCGATGCCCACGTTGACCGGGCCGGCGGGGAGGTTTTCCAGCGCCTGTTCGACGATCCTCAGGCTCTCGCGCATCTCCTGCATCCGCACGAGGTAGCGGGCGTAGCAATCGCCGGCCGCGGCGCAGCAGACGCGGAAATCGTAATCGGCGTACGCGAGGTAGGGCTCGTCCTTGCGCAGGTCGCGCGTCACCCCACTCGCCCGGGCCACCGGGCCGGTGGCGCCGCGTGCGATCGCCTCCTCGCGCGACAGCACGCCGACCCCCTTGGTGCGGTCGACGAAGATCCGGTTGCGGGTGAGGAGCCGCTCCATGTCGTCGAGGGTCTTGGGGAAGGTCCGCAGGAACGAGCGGATCTTCTCGATCACCAGCGCGGTGAAGTCGTGCGAGACGCCGCCGACGCGCGTGTAGCTGTTGGTGAACCGCGCCCCGCAGAGCGTCTCGAAAATGTCGTAGATCACCTCGCGCTGGTAGAAGCCGTAGAGGAAGAACGTGAACGCGCCGGTGTCGAGGCCGACGGCACCGTTGCACAGCAGGTGGTCGCTGATCCGCGCCAGCTCCGCGATGATCGTGCGGATGACCTTGCACCGCGGCGTGAGCTGGATGCCGAGCAGCGTCTCGACGGCATGGTGCCAGGCGACGTTGTTGGCCATCGGCGAGATGTAGTTCATCCGGTCGGTGACCGTCACGTATTGGTTGAACGTGAGGTGCTCGCCGATCTTCTCGAAGCCGGAGTGGAGGTAGCCCATCTCGGGCATCGCGTCCACGACCCGCTCCCCCTCGAGCTGCAGCACGAGCCGCAGGGTGGTGTGGGTGGCGGGGTGCTGAGGGCCGAAGTTCAGCGTCCAGAGGTATTCCTCGGAACGCTTCGTCGCTGCGGCGGCGCGGGGCTCGGCGATCGACATCTGGTTCACGCGCTCGAATGGTGGGGGGACCGGGATCAGCCGTCGTCGCGGGTGAGGATCGGGAAATTGTGGCGCTCGCCGCGGCCCTGGAGTGGATAGTCCTTCCGCAGGGGATGGGCGGTGAAAACCTCGGGGAGCAGGAGCCGGCGCAGGTCGGGATGGCCTTCGAACCGGATCCCGAACATGTCCCAGACCTCGCGCTCGAGCCAGTTCGCCGCCGGCCAGACCGGAGCGGCCGAGGCGACCGTCGGCGCCGGATCGTCGAGGAACACGCGCACTGTCAGCCGCCGGTTGTCGGCGGTCGCGGCGAGCAGATAGACCAGCCCGTAACGGTGCTTCGCGCCGCGGTACTCGAGGTAATCGACACAGGTGACGTCGACGAGCAGGTCGTAGCCGTCGTCACGCAGGAAGCAAAACGCTTCGCCAACGCGATCGGCGGGAATATCGACGCGCTCCTGGCCACGGAACGGAGGCTGCCGAGTGCCCCCGAACCGTTCCGCCACGCCGTGATGCGCCGGTGTCGCGGCGGCGGCAGACATGGCCCCGGCGGAAGTCTCATCCATCGCTCGGGTCCCTCCGTGGGGCGACACACGCGACCGGCCATACGCCGACGCTGCACGCAGCACGGTTCCGTCCGCTCCGCAGGTGGGCGGTGACGCGAGGGGCTCGGGATCGGTCGGAACGCGTCGGCATCATGCGTGGGGTGCCCCGGCTTCGGCCAGTCGCCGCTGGAGGATCGGGTTGCGGGCCGCATCGGCCTCGATCGGCCCCAGCGCCTCGACGAGGGCCCGCTTGCGGAGTTGGCGTTCGGGGGTGTCGAACTCGCGTCCCGTGATCGTTCCCTCGCGCTGGATCTTGTCTTGCAGGTCGATGATCGCCTGGATGAGCTGCTCGGGGCGCGGTGGGCAGCCCGGCACGTACATGTCGACGGGGATGAACCGATCGATCCCCTGGACGACGGCGTAGGTGTCGAACACGCCGCCGGTGCTCGCGCAGGCGCCCATCGAGATGCACCATTTGGGCTCGCTCATCTGCAGCCAGATCCGCTGCAGCACCGGCAGCATCTTCATCACCACGCGGCCGGCGACGATCATCAGATCGCACTGCCGCGGGCTGAAGCGGAACACCTCGGCACCGAACCGTGCGAGGTCGTGCTTGCTGGCGCCGGTGGCCATCAGCTCGATCCCGCAGCAGGCGGTGGCGAACGGCATCGGCCAGAGGCTGTTCTTCCGGCACCAGCTCGCCAATTCGTCGAGCCGGCTGACGACGACGTTCTCGGGCAGCTCTAACGCCATCGGAACACCCCCTTGCGCCAGTCGTAGGCGAAGCCGACGATCACCATCGCAATGAACGCCATGGCCGCGCCGAACACCAGACCACGCCCACTCACGAGCCCGTCGCGGACGGCGCCGTCGATCCCCGCCGACGACCGGCTCGCGACCGCCCACGGATAGAGGAACAACAACTCGACGTCGAAGACGAGAAAGGTGATCGCCACGAGATGGAAGCGCACGTCGAACCGCCGGCGCGTGTCGTGGACCGGGTCCATGCCGCTCTCGTACGGCATCTGCTTGACGGCGCTTGTGCGCTTCGGTCCGACGAGGCTGGCCGCTCCCACCAGCCCGACCGCGACCGCCGCCGAGATCGCCACGAAGAGCAGGACGGGGAGAATGGCATCCATGGGACGAGTCGCCGTGACACCCGCAGGAAAGTGGACCGACACGGCCGCCGCACCGGTCGGCACGATCGGGAAGAACCCCGCGCGACCGAGCGACGAGCCGAAAAATGAATCAATCGGCCGGGAAAATAGACTTCGTGAAAAACATCACGAAGTCGGACCGAAAAAAAAGCCGCCGTTCCCCCTGTTCCGGTCGTGCCGGTTTGCCGGGGGGCTCACAGTTATACAGCGTCAACGAGTCGCCGACGAGCGGGGCAGGAGGTCTTGAATGGGGGATAGACCCATCCGTGGAGTGGCATAGACCGAGTCCATGACCGATCCCGACCCGGACCGCGGCGGTCACCGGGTCAAAACGCCCCGAGACCGAGCCCACCCCACCCGAATCCGAAGCCGATACCGAACCCGCCGGCGTTGCGGTTGACGTTGGAAAAGGGAAGCTTTCCGTCGTTGTTCGGACGGCGATAGGGGGAGTACGCCGCCTGCGACGCGGCTTGAGCCTGGGCCGCTGCGATCGCCTGGGAGGTAGCCTGCCGATTGGCCTGGGCCCCGGCGACGCGTGCCTGGCGGGTTTGGTCGAAGTCCTGCTGGCGCTGGCGCCGCGAGTCGCGGCGCTGCTCGATGCGTTTGATCTCCTCAGCCAGCTGACTGGCCGACATCGCCACCACGTCGGGCACGTTCCGCAGCGCCTGCTGCCGGCGGGAATCGCTCATCGCTGACAGGTACTGACCGACCCAGTTACGGGCGTCCTTCGCCTCGGGCGAATCCATCACCTTGAACTTCGTTTCGAGGTCGTCGAGCAGGGCGTCCAGCTCCTCGGCCGACATCGCCGCGACGCGCCGATTGAAGTCGGCCTTCATCTGGTTGACCTGCTGCGGCGTGTAGATCTGCTGTGCCGAGAGCCACTCGCCGAGCTCGAACACCGCGCGGCGCCACCGTGAGCTCTGCAGCACGGCCGCCTTGCGCTCGAAGTCGTCGTCGGCATCGACGGCCCGGGGACGCTGGGCGTCGGCCGCCCCTGGCTGCTGGCCAGCGGCGATCGAACCGGTCGCCAAGGCAGCCACGAGCAGGCACGGCGCCAGCCGCGCGCCGACGCGGGGGAAAATCCGGGCCGCAGGGGTGCCCGGGCCGGTGTCGACAGGGGTTGTCATCGGTTGGACGCTCCGCACGGATGATTCCAGGGTGACCGATCCACCGGCCCGCAGCGGTGTCAGCGGGTCGGTTTCCGCTTGACCATGATCGCGGTGACAGGGGCGGTGTTCTGCGTGGCGACGTCGGTGGACAACGACTGCCACCAGCAGCGGTCGTCGCCGTCGAAGCGATAGACATTGACGCTCGTGGTCCGCGCTCCGTCGGGGAGCACCGTCGAGGTCCTCGCGAACCAGGCGTCATCCTCCCAGTTCCAAACCCCCTCGCCGTGGCCACCGTCCTCGCCGAACGTCCAGGAGCGGATCTGCCGGGAAGCCGGATCCCAGCCGATGTACTGGGTGATGACGAGTGTCTCGCCGTCATTCCCTCCTCTGCGCAGCTCCCTGATCAGGAACGCGCGGGCCGGGCTCCACCTGACGGTCACGTGCAGTCGCGGTTGCGGAGGGGTGTTGGCGTTGTTCGACTCCCCTTCGGCGGCGACGGTGTCGATCACGTCCCAGTCACCGACCATCCAGTCCAGCTGGCTCATTTCCTCCAGTTCGTCGCCCCACTCGAAGCGGTTCTCGCGCACGCCGGCCAGCTTCCAGCCATCGTCCTGCCGAACCCAGGTGGCGGTGAATCGACCGCGGCGAACCGCGCCGCCGGTCGGCGACGCGACCTCGACGGTGCCGTCTTCGATGGCGACCGAGGGGGCCACCAACCGGATCGTCACGTTGCTGACGCCGAGAGCGAGCGCCCGGTCCGGACCGTCGTTGGGCTTCGTGTCGGCGACCGACTCCCGGCCGTTCCGGACGGTGCCGAATTCGTCGACGATGTCGCCGTCGGCTGTCCACAGTGCGGCGAGCGCCGGGCCATCCCCCCGCTCCAGAGCGTCGAGGTACGACCGGCTGGCGGCTCCGATTTCAGCGATCACGGCGTCGTTGCCGCGAGCCGCCGCGGCTGCGGGAGCGGGGCGGGGCGATTGGGACGACGCCACTCCCGCCGGCACCAGGAGCGCGACGAGGCTGGCGATGACCACATCCCGGCGCCGGTGGAGCAGACGTGGCAGGTGGTCGCACGACCGCGGGGCGGCCGCGGATTCCCCGGAGCGTTTACGATTGTCCATTGGCATACCCCCACGAGTGACCATCGCCCGAGTCACCGCCGCCCGCAGTGGCAGGTGCACTGGGGCAAGCGCCCCAGTATTCGACGGGGCGTCGCGGGGATGGGATGGCCCAGACCCGGGCCATCAGTCGGACGACGCCGTTTCGACCCCAATGGTACCACGCGGGACGGAGACAGACATGCTCGGCGCCGGGACATGGCCCCCGTTTCCAGGGGCCGATGACGTGGCCGTCACGCTCGCCGACCTCGTCCGTCGGCCGAGCGTCAATCCGATGGGGCGCGACGTCTCGGGGCCGGAATACCTCGAACGGCGGGTCGGTGATTATCTGGCCCACCGTTTCACGGCGACGGGCCTGCCGTGGGCGCGACAGACCGTTCATCCGGGGCGTGACAACGTCGTCACCCGCCTCGACGCGACCCTCGTCGACGCTCCGGTCATCCTCTGGGACGCTCATCAAGACACCGTCCCCGCGGAAGGGATGACGATCGAGCCGTTTTCCCCGGCCGTGGTCGACGGGCGGCTGTTCGGCCGCGGAGCATGCGACGTCAAAGGTGGTATGGCTGCCATGCTCGTCGCCATCGAGCGCCTCCGGACGGCATCGAGGCCGCGACGGTTTGGGATCGTGTTCGTGGCGACAGTCAACGAGGAATTCGGGTTTTCCGGGGCGCGGGCGCTCGCGCGGGCCTGGACTCAACCGGAGCCGGGCGATCTTGCCGTCCGCGATCTGATCGGCCGTCGGCCGGGGGTCGCGATCGTCGCCGAACCGACAGGGCTCGCGATCGTCACCACCCACAAAGGTGCCGTCAGGTGGCGGATCGTGGTCCATGGTCGTTCGTGCCACAGTGCCTTTCCCGAACGGGGTGCCAACGCGATCTATCGGGCAGGGAGGGTGATCGGTGTCCTCGAGCAACTCGCAGCCGATTTGGCCGGGCGATCCCCTGGGCACGCCTGCGGGCCGCCGACGCTCAACGTCGGCACGGTTCAGGGCGGGATGGGCGTCAATCTGGTGCCCGATCGGGTGGTGCTCGAAATCGACCGCCGTCTCGTGCCAGGGGAAAGCCCGTCGGCGGCGCGCGTCGAGGTGATGGAGCGGATCGCGGAACGGTGCCCCTCGGAGTGGGTCGAGCACGACGCTCCGTTCCTGCAGAGCGGGGGGCTACCCGACCAGTCACAACTCCCCGTTTTGGCGGGTGAACGCCCGCGCGATCTCCTCGCGGCGGCTGTCGGTGCCATCGGGTGGGACTGCCCGATCGGCGCGGCCCGGTATGGAACCAATGCCAGCATCTACAGCGCGGCAGGGATACCGAGCGTCGTCTTTGGCCCCGGTTCGATCGACGAGGCGCACACGGCCGCGGAATCGATCGCTCTCCACGAGGTGGAAGCCGCAGCTGCCGCCCTGGTCGGCTTGGTTCTCGCCTGAAATCGGTATGGCAACCGGCATCTTCGTGCCGCTCCGCCCGGTGGTGTGAATCGCACCAGAGCCAGCTGGGACTGGCTGCTCGGGGCTGAGCGCTCGCGGCATGGGGCGATTCGCCGCATAGGCGCTGGAGCGAATCACCCCACGGGCGAGAAGTCCGAAAACCTGGCCTCCTGGCATGCCCTCCGTAGGAAATCAACATTTTCCCGCGGTTCTATGGGTTTTTCAGTGGATTTTGGCACCTGGCACCGAGTGGTGGTGCCATTTGGCACGACGGTTGCACTGTTGTCTCCGGCCGTTCATGGCGATGTCGCCTGCCAGCCACGGCGTTGTCCGGGACGGGTTCCGGAAGCGCCGGAGAAGTTTGGCTGGGGCGGATCGTGTCGGTGGCGTGGGGCACATGAGGTGTCCAGCCGCGCGATGCCGTTCTCCAACGTCGGGTCGGTGGCGAGGTGGCTTCAAGCAGGGTGGAGCTCAGGCGGTAGGTCTGGCCGGTGGTGATGTGTCTGGGCAGGGCCGCGCGTTGGCTCCCCGGATGGGCGGTTTTCCCCCAAATTGGCCGGTGTTTCGTGGCGCGATCCCAAAACCTTCGAACACCACCGCAGGCTCTCCCGCGCCGCCGATTGTGTGCCGAGCGTGCGCCCGGAGCGCGGGGCTTCTGCATGGGGCAGCGAGGAGATGAAACGCCTGAGTCGAAATGCCCCGCCGATGGCGCGAGGCGTGGGGCAACGGCGCGGCGCACGGTATCGGGCAGCCGTTCGTTCGTCGTGACCCGCAAGCCGTGCCTCGTCACGTGCGCCCGGATCTCCGCACGACGGCCACCTTCCGATCCGGCAACCGATCGGCACGCGGACTCAGCGGAGACACCGTTTTCGGCGGTGTCAGTCCAGCCGTCGCCGTTGCGACCGCCCATTCATGGAACAGCGTCGATTGCGAATCGTTCACGCGACAGGTCTGTACCTACCCGTTGAGGAGGATCGTGTGATGAGTGCCATTGCATCGCGGGTGATCACCGGTTCATGGAGCCCGATGGAACGTCGGTCGAAGGTGGGTCGATTCGTGTCCCAGTTCGTGCCGAGCGTGGTGCCGATCGCGATCCTGCTGACGAGCGTCTCGATGGTTTGAGCCGTCCCTGAATCGCGTGGATCGATTCCGCGGCCGTGACCTCCCTTGCCGTTTGGCATGGCGGTCACCAAGCGGCGACCGATTGAACGCGACAGGGTGGCAACGCTGTTCCCCCGCCCTGCGGCGATAGGGACCGCGGCGCGGAGCGGGGCGATTGACCGGAGCAACTGGATGAAGAGCCAATTTCAGGAGCGAACGGAAAGGAGATGCGTATGCCGAATTCACGTGGCGTGAAGCGACGACTCGGACTGATGACACGATGGCGCACGGCGCTGACTCGTGCCGATGTCGCGTTGTGTGCGTTGCCAATCACGTTTTTCATGGCGGTGCTGTGGGTCGTGTGACGGATTGGATCGCGATCCTGACGGGCGACCGTCGGCTGGGAGGGGTTTCTCAACGGCCGGTGCGCAGGAGGGGCTTTGCCGTGTTGCAGATCGATCGACGATTCAGGGGACGTGCAGGGAGGTCGGCAGTCGCCGGCGAGTCGTCGCCTGGCGACGCCGATCGGCGTGCCGGCTTGGCCGAGCCGTCGAGCAGTGGATGGGGGGTTTCCTTGGATCACACGAGTGCGGTCGTCGCGGCATCGTACGACTTCCGGGATGACGGCGAGCGGTTCAGCCCGCCGTCATCCCCGCGGTCGGAGGACGCCCCTGACAGACGATTGGATCGTCGTCATCCGCAGCGCGGCGATGGAGAGCGGTTGTCGAGTTCGCTGGTTCTGGCACTCGCGGCGTCGCTGATGGCGATCGCCTGCGTAGTGACGTTGGCGTGAGTGTGGCGGCACTGACCGGCGCGGCGTGTGCGTCGGGCAAACGTGCGGCAATGGCGGGGTGTTCGGCAGGGAGTTGACGACGTCGCCAGGGCGTGGCCTTGGGCGTCGCAAGCGATTCGTACTGACAGTTGCGTTTTGGGTTTTGGAGCGGGCCGGCGGGCAACCGGTCCTTTTTCAAAGGGTTTTTTCTATGACGGGCAGCGTTGAGGGTAAGTCGGTCGAGATTCGGCGAACGGCATGTCGGAGCGTCGCGGTGGTCGCGAGCCATCCGTTGGCCCGTGGTCGCTTGGTGGAGAACGCCTCGGCGTTGTTCGCGATCTGGTTGTTGGCCACCGCATTTTCGGCGCCGTCGATGGCCGCGAGCTACACCTGGACGAACGCGAACTCGAACGGCCTGTGGTCCGATGGCGGCAACTGGCTCCCGAACTTCACCGGTACTCCCGTCGGACCGCTCGATCTGGTGTTCCCCGACGGATCCGGCAACGGCATCAACGACCTGGAGACCGGTACCGTGATCAGGACGATGAATTTCACGTCCACCGCCGAGATCCACGGTTTCACCAATTCCAGTCCCGGTGATCCGGCGGCCAACACGATGGACATCGGTTCCGGGGGCTTGATCACGTCTGCCTCGGCGAACGACCAATACGTCTACTTTCGGCTGAACCTCGTCAACGCACTCGAGGCGAACGTCACGGGATCCGGCAGGCTGCTGCTCGGAAACTTCAGTGGCTCGAGCGACCTCACGAAAATCGGCGCCGGCACGCTGAACCTGTCGGGAATCTATCCCGACGACGGGTATACGAGCTTCACCGGGAACGTGAACGTCCAGGCCGGGACTGTCTACCTTGGGCAGCCGACGAATACCGTGCTCACGAACATGCCCAAGTCCACGATCACGTCGGCGGCGGGGACGACGCTGTCGGGTGGGCTCGTGTTTGCCAAGAAGATCGTCGCCGGCGGTGTCGTGGAGACCGGTTACCTGGATACCGACAACACCGGACAGATGATCGACGCCCTGTCGACCAGCGACCTTCAGTTGCTGTCGACCAGCACGACCCTGTTCGACATCAACGCTGCCCAGTCGTCGTCCCCGCCGAACGTGAGCAATACCAAGGTCCTCTTGACCTCCACTTCCGGACCGGCATCGCTCGACTACGGTGGTCAGGTTTCGGTCGAGTTCGCCAACAGCAACGTCTATGCGATCGGCACGACGTGGGACCTGTTCGCGGCGGGCTCTGGAACGACCGTGGATCGCACCGGTGGGCTGGCCGGCTTTTCGACCGCCGGTGTCGGGCCTTACTCGGGGTTGACGTTCACCAAGATCAACCCCGGTACCGGTTCGGGTGATGCGATCTGGCAGTCCGACTGGGCCGCCAGCACCGACACGAAGCTCGTGTTCAACGAGTCCACCGGGCAGCTGGTTGTCGTGCCCGAGCCCTCGACGATGGTCTTTGCCGGTTTCGGCGTGATGATGACCGGTTGGTCGCTACTGGGCCGTCACCGCCGGGCCAACGCGGCGCGGCGGGCCGCTGCCAAATTGCCCTTGGCAGTCTGAGCGACTCTGGTAGCTCCTCGTCTCCCCCCAGTCCCGTCTCGACCGACCGGCTGCTGTCTCTCCATTGCCCGGAGAGACAGCAGCCGGTTTCGTTTGGTGGACGAGGCTTCTTCCCGTCGAACCGGGCCCGGCTCCGTCGCCCACGGGCTCGCGCTCAACGGCGATCCGTCAAGGCTCGCCTGGCCCCCGTCGAAAACCCCTCGCGAGAGGGTGGTCTCTTCGGGCTGGTGCGATTCGTTCCACCGGCCCTTCAACGCTGGGATCGCATGGAGCGATTCGCACCAGGCGTGGATGGTGCAAACCACACCACCCCTCCCCGCCACCCGAAATCGACGGTCTCGAGCGTTGTTTTTCCAGGGAAAAACAACATCTGCCGAACCGGCCTCGATTGGCACGCTGCGTGCACTCTGAAGGGTGGTCGCCGCCGGCGTCTCGTCCGACGGTGATCGAACCGTGCCCGCCGACGTCGCTTGCGACGAGTCTGGCTGTCGCGGCTAGAGGGGCTACGCGATTTCACCTATTTCCGCAGGTTTTCCATGAGCCCGTCTTCAGGCCGATCGCTCGTTCCCCATGTGCTCGTTCGGCGCAGCACACGTTTTCCGGTGTCGCTCCTGTGGGGCCTCGCCGCGATGACCGTTCTGGGTCAGACCGGACAGGCGTTAGCGCAGACCTACACCTGGACCGGTTCCGCCAGCAGCGGGAACTGGGGGACACCGGCCAACTGGGTGACCACGAGCGGTTCGACCGTCGCGCCCCCGACAGCCGGTGCAGCGATCGTCTTGGCGGGGGGTGTCCAAACGACCGGATCCACAGTGGTCCGCACCGCAACGGCCCTGACCTTCGCCGCGAATGCCGGGCCGTTCGTGATCCATCCGCAGTCGTTCGGCAACACGCTCACGCTTGCCGGCCCCGTCGCCAATCTTTCCGGGACGGTGCAGTCGTTCAATATTCAGGTTTCCGTCAGCGGCACGAGGACTTTCGATACCGGTTCGAGTGCCTCGGGGGTGACCGTCTTCTCGCAAATCGTGTCCGGCGTGTCCTCTCCCCATCTCAACGTCGTCGGAGGTGGCCGTGCGGTTTTCAACGCTTTGAACAACACGATCGCGAAGGTGACGGTGTTGTCGGGAGCGACGGTCACAGGAACCGGCAGACTGCCTTCGGTGACCGTTCAATCCGGCGGGTCGATCACCCCGGGCAGTGCGAGCAGCACGTCGTACGGCACGCTCACGCTGGGCAGTGGCCCGACGAGCACGGCGAGTTTCATCGTCAACGGTGGGACATCCGCCACCGTGGCCGTGGGCATCTCAGGGACTTCGAGAGGGACGTCCTACGACTCATTCCTCGTGAACGGTATCGGCAACGAATACGGCGGCGTCCTGTCGATCAACTTCGACAACGCCACCTCGTACGCTCCCGATACCGTCTTCAATCTCTTCCAACTGCCGCACGCCGTCCCGTCCGGCAAATTCAACGACGTTCGCGTCACGGGAGGGACGTTTGACGGCGTGACATTCAGTGGGCCGGTTAATGGCGAGTGGGTCAGTTCGGCAAATCAATCCGGTCAAACCTTGGTGTTCTCGCAACTGACGGGCAACCTCGTCGTCGTTCCGGAGCCATCGACGGTGATGATCGCCCTCAGCGGTGTGGCCCTCGTCGGCTTCGGTCGTTGGCGCAGGAGGGCAACCCGGGAGGGGGATCAGGCTCGCGAGACCGGATGGATGATCCCCCTGCAATGAACCCGCGGCAGATGTGCGGCGGTCGCCCACGATGCCCGATCGACCGAACAACTGATCGCGACAGGCTGTGAGTGTGAAAGCGACGAATGGTGAATGGTCTTGAAGGAGGGGGGTTGCCCGTTGCGACCTTCCCGACCGGAACAAGCGGCGGTTCCGGTCGGATTGGTTGGGATTTTGCCGCATGGAAACAGGTTTTTGATTCAAGCGGAGCGGCTGGAATGCCGACTTACCCAGTACGGGGCGTATGCCCCTCGACGGTCCGTCTGCCAGCGGCTGGCTGGAGAGACCTTGGTGCAGCCATCGTGGCTGCCGACTGAGTGGGCCCCAGACTCCGTCAGTCCCCCAGCTTTGCATCCGACACCTCTGTGATATTAGGGTTCTCATGTTCTTCCAAAAAGGCTTGATTTCCTCGTTCGGTATGTGTGCCAGCGTCAGCCGGATGCTGCCGGGATCGTTTCTGTGGAGCATCGTGTCGCTGGCGGTCGCGTGGCAGGCGGGGCCGGCGTCGGCCCAATCCACCTACACCTGGACGGGTGGCGGTGCGAACGGCCTGTGGTCGAATGCGGCGAACTGGGTGACAACCGGCAACCCTTCCCCGCCGGCCACCGCACAGAATTACGTCCTCGCCGGGACGACCCGGCTGACGGGCACGACAGGCAACCGGACGGGAGCGTCGTTGACGTTCGCCGCCGCCGCCGGGCCGTTCATGATCAACCCCGCTTCAGCCGTGCCGCTGACATCGTTCACTTTGGCCGGGCCGATCGCCAACCTCTCGTCCAGCGTCCAGACAATCAACACCGGCGTTTCTCTCACCGGTATTGGCGGGCAAGTCCTCGACACCGGGTCGAATGGGGTCAGTGTGACGGTGTTCAATCAGTTCGTCGGCGGACAGCGTCTCGGCGTCATCGGCAGCGGCCGGGCCGTGTTCAACGCCACCAATACCAACCCGCAGATGACGGTCGCCTCGGGAGCGACGATCTCGGGAACGGGAAGACTCAACTCCATCGACATCCGATCCGGCGGCACGCTCACGCCCGGCGGCACGGCCGCGACGTCGTACGGCACGATGACGCTCGGCAGCGTCAATACCAGCAACGGAAGTTTCATCGTCTCGGGGGGCACGGCCTCGACGATCGCGATGGGTATTTCCGGGACGTCGCGGGGCACGAGCTACGACTCTCTCCTCGTCAACGGCACCGGTAACCAGTACGGTGGCGGTCTCCTCGCGTTGACTTTCGACAACTCGACGAAATACGACGTGGGCACGACGTTCGACCTGTTCCAGTTCCCTGTTGTAAGCCCGTCGGGAAATCTGGGCGCGATCCAGGTGAACGGCGGCCCGTACGACGGCCTGGCCTTCAGCGGCCCGACCGACGGCGTGTGGGTGAGCTCGGCCAATACGGATGGCCAGTACCTGGTGTTCTCGCAACTGACCGGCGACCTCGTCGTGGTTCCCGAGCCGTCGACGTTGGTTTTTGCCGGGATCGGAGCGGCGGTGTCGGGGTGGTCGTTGCGGCGGCGTCACCGTGGTCGCAAGGGACGGTCGCCGATGGTGTCATCCGGGTTCATCATCTGAGCGTGAGAACGCTCCCCTGCACGCGGTGTCCGTAGACGTGCGTCGTTCCTGACCTCCGGCCGTCGCCGTCCGCTCGAGCGGAGGGCGACGGCCGGTGTCGTTTCCGGCGGCGTTGGACGGTGCCGTTGGTGCCCTGCGGACGGCGCCGTCGAGGCGCATGCCGTGCGACGATGCGGCGGGGCTGCGGCTGACAGGGGATCGCGACTGTCGGGACCCGCCTTGGCTGGTCCGGTCGCTCGACCCGCCCGGAGAGGTCCCGGGCTGCCGCGAGTTGCCACCGCCCGGCGGTCCTGTCAGCCTGGTCCGCAGGCTTCGGCAGGGCTGCCGGAACGACTGTCGCCAGTCCGCAGACAACACGGTCCGCAGGCAACACGGGAGGACCACGGCCTAGGATCGTCGCCGGGGGATCGACCTGGCGATCGGCCCGAACCGTGTCGGCCTCGCCGAAGCCGTCGCTGCGCCCCAGCGACGTGGACCGAGGCCGCGCCTGGCTCGGTGGGGAAAGGACCGCGACGATGTGCTGCGGGAAAGAGAATCACCCCGCCCCGAATCCCCCGCTGTGTGGTAGGGGTGACAGATCAAGCAGCGGTGCTGCTCGCCGCGAAGCCATCGTGTCGAGCATTTTGGCCAAGGCCCGGACCCCGACCGGAATCAGAACACGTCGAGATTGAAGTGATGGCCCTGGTAGTACTTCCTGCTCTTCGGATAGTAGTTTTGCCAGGCGCGGTTGTAGACCGGAACCCGCATCTCCTGCGGGTAGCGGTAGTAGAGGTCGTTGGAGCTCTTCATGTAGCCGTCGGCGTAGAAGTTCTGCGGATACCAGACATAGGGGTAGTGGTAGAAGCGGTTCCAGTCAGGGGTCGCAGCTGTCTGCCCCCACTGCTGGCCGAAGGCCCGCTGCCCGCCCGAGAAGGGCTGCTGTGCGGCGCCCGACCGCATGACGCCAAGGCCCAATAAACCCGCGCAGACCGCCACCATCCAACGCCGCCGCAGCATGGCAAGACCCCCCAGGTCGGAACATGGCCCGGGCCCAAACGCCCGGTCCCGGTCAAGATCGGCCGCCGCTACGACCGTCCTTGACGGAAAAACCGTTGCGACCAGTGCCGACCGGGAGTGCACCGCCGGCTGTTCGCCCGGTCGCGGCCCTCAGGGCGCCTGCCACTCGGCCAGTTCCCGGTCCCATTCGTCGAGCAGAGGCCAGTGGGTCGCGCAGGTGCCGAAGTCGGCCAGCCGCAGGTAGCCCCGCAGCCGTTCGATCGTCGCCGCCAGCAGCCGGTCGTCCTTGCGGAAGATCGGCCCGTGGCTGGGGAGCAACCAGGCGACGTCGCTGCCGGCAATCTGCTCCAGGGAGCGGATGAAGGCTTCGATGTCGCTCCCATGGTGGGCGTCGATCGCCCCGACCGATCCGTCCCGGAAGATGTTGTCGCCCGAGAGCAGCAGGTCGCCGAGCCGCAGGGCCAGCTGACTGTCGGTGTGGCCGGGGGTGTGCCAGACCTCGAGGGTCCGTGTTCCCAGAGTGATCGTGTCGCCGTCGTCGACGGTCGTGTCGACCTTTACCGGCGGCATCGGCAGATGGACGTTTTGCGCGGCGATCTCGGCGAACGTCCGCACCCGGTCTCCCGACTCGAGCGTCTCCACCGCCGCGCGGTGGGCGATCACCGGCGCCTTGAGGATCGACCGGGCCTTGGCGAACCCCTGGATGTGGTCGACGTCGGCGTGGGTGGCGACCAGCCCGGAGCAGGCCGAGAGGGGAAAGTCGAGTTGGCGGATCATCTCTACGATCTCGTCCACCGTCTCCTCGTAGCCGACGTCGACCAGCAGCCATTCCCGTTCGTCGTGGACCAGATAGACGTTGCAGCCGATCCGCCACCCGGCCTGGTGGTTCATTTCGATCACGCCGGGAAACAGCGGACGGCGCTGGAGCATGGAACAAACGCGATGACGGGGATTTGCGGAACGGAAGCCGGTAAGGTCACACTGAATGACCGAGGCGACACGGGCGGCGGGGATGCCCACCGTCGGTCGCGGCAGGGCGGTCCGTGATCAGAGCTTCTCGACACCGCGCTGACCAGACGCGACCTCGGCGGTGTCCAGCATTCGGGTCGGCAGGCGTCGTTTGAGCGCGGACCTGCCAGGAAACTGGGAAAGTGTAGGAGGCGGGGCGGTGGCGGGCAACGACGTGGGGCGGACGGGGCCCCGGTGCCGTGGCACAAACGGGGGCCTGATGTCAGGACCGAACGACGCATCTCCCCCGCCGGCAGGGTCGCACGCAGCATGGGCCGGCATCGTCGTGCCGCTGGCGGCGGAAGTCGAGCGTTTGATCCCGCTGGCCGCGACGCTCGGGGTGGCCGATCCCGCCGCCTCCGCTTGGCACGGCCAGCTGTTCGGCAAGCTCGTGCCGCAACTCGCGCGCCCGCCGGTGCTGGTCGTCGCGGTCGGCGGCGGGACCAACACCGGCAAGAGCCTCGTGGTCAATTCGATCGCCGGTGCCGCCGTCAGCCGCTCCACTCCCGAAGCCGCCCGGACACGCCATCCGCTCGCCAGCCTCCCGGCCGGGATGGCGGCGACCGACGACATCGGCGGTCTGTTTCCCGGCTTCGTGCCGCGCCGGTGGGAGTCCGATGCCGATCCGATCACCGCATCCCGACTACCGGGCGAGGCCGAGGACATCCTCGTCTGGAAGGAAGACACCACCGGTCGTCAGCCTGCCGGCGTCGTGCTCCTCGACACGCCCGACATCGACGGCACGCTCCGCGACAACTGGCACCGTGCCGAGTTGGTCCGCAACGCCGCCGACGTGATCGTCGCGGTGCTCACGCAGCAGAAATACAACGACGCTGCGGTGCGCGACTTCTTCCGTCCCGCGGCGACCGCCGGCAAGACGCTGATCGTGGTTTTCAACATGGTCGATTGGCCCCGTCAGCGCGAGCGCATCGCCGGCTGGCTCGCGACGTTCCGCGCCGAGACGGGGAGCGACCCGATCGCCGTCTACGCCGCCCCCTACGACCCCGCCGCCGCCGACCGAAACGCGATCAGCTTTCATCCCCTGCCCGAGTGCACTTCCGGGGATGACCGAACTGCCCCGGAGCACCTCACGGGTACCGAGGTGATCGCCGCACTCGCCGCCGGCGACATCGACCGCATCAAGCTCAAGGCGCTGTCGGGGGCACTGGCCGTGGTCCTCGATCCGGTCGCGGGGGTCGAGGGGTGGCTCGAGGCATACTCGGCCAGTGCCCGGGCCTGGCAGGCGTCGCGGCAGCGTCTCGCCGATGCCGCCCACGTCGAGGTGACGCTTCCCCCGGCGCCGCGCGAGATCGTCTGGAACGAGATTTGGACGTGGCTCGAACCGCGCCGCAGCCGTTTCGACCTCGCCGTCAGCGGCGTCTACAGGCTCGCCGGTCGCGGAGTCGCCTCGGCGGCCCGCGGCATCGGGCTGCGGCGCGACTCCGCCGAGCGCCGCGAGGACTTCGCCGCCGAGGAACTGGCCGCGCTCAAGCGGGCGCTGGGTGGATTCGTCGAGCGGCTCGACGACGCCTGCCGCACCGACGAGCGCCTCGCCGGTGTCCTCGCACCACGGCTGGTGGGGGCCGACCGGACGGCCTGGTTCGCCGACCTTCAGGCCCGCCATGCGGCGCTGCCGGTGATCTCCGACGCCTACCGCGCGTTCGTCCGCGCCGAGCTCGACCGCTTCGCACGCGACAACCCCGCGACGGTCCGTTGGATCCTCGCGGCCCTCAATGCCGGAGCCGTGGCCCGGCCGGCGATCACCGTCGGCCTCGGGCTGGCGGGGGCCGCCGTCGTGCCCGCCGCGGCGGCGACCGCCGGGAGCCTGTCGACGCTGGTCCACACCGCCGGCGACGTCGTCGTCGGCACCGCGGCGACCCTCGCCGGTGAGGGGGCCCTCGGTTTGACGGCCGCCGGGCTCAAGCCGCTGGTCGAGCGTCTCTTCGCCGGCTGGTCGATGGAGCGCTCTGGCGTCCTCGCCGACAGCATCCACGACGTCGTCCTCGGCGACGTTCTGACCGAGCTCGACCGCCTCGCTTCGGCCGGATCCCGTCCCGAGCCGGAGCGGATCCGGCGCTTGCTCGCTGCCGCCCGGGAGTTGGCCTGACATGGCACGACCCGCCGACGACCCGATCGCCGCCCCGGGCACGGAGGTCGACTTCGCCGCCTTCGACGAGCTCGTGACCTCGATCCGCGCCTGGGTGGGGAGCTTTCCGGAATGGCCGCCGGCGCGCGGCGTGCAGGCCGCCTGGGACGGTGTCGAGCCGCGCCTCGACCGGGCACGGCGCGAGCTTTCGCGGCTCCTCGTCGTCGGAGTCGTCGGCGGCACTGGCACGGGCAAGAGCACGCTGGTCAACGCGCTGGCCGGCGGCGAGGTGAGCCCGGCCGGCGACGTCGCCCGTCCGACCACCGTGGCCCCGGTGGTCGTTGCGGCCCCGGACGTCGACGTCACGTGGCTCCCGCTCGAGGCGATCGGCGCCCGGGTCGTGCGCAGCACCGCACCGGCGGTCGCCAACGTGGTCCTCGTCGATTGTCCCGACCCCGACACGCAATCGTCGTCCCCTCCCGGTGCCGAGCCGCGCCCGAGCGACGGCAACCGCAACCGCGACCTGCTCGAGGCGATCCTCCCGGCCTGCGACGTTCTCCTCCTCGTGGCGACGGCGCAGAAGTACCGCTCGTGGATCGTCGCCCGCGAGGTGGTGGCGTTCGCGCCCGGCCGACCGTTGCTGTTCGTCCAGACCCATGCCCAGCGCGATCACGACATCCGTGCCGATTGGCAGCGGCAGCTCGAGGCCGAGGGCTTCACCGTGCCGCGCATCTTCCGCGTCGACGGAGTCGACGCGGCCCGGCGTGGCGCCGCGGGACTGGCACCGGAGCCGGGCTTCGCGGCCTTGGTGAGGGCGATCGACGAGGAGCTCGCCGGCCGCGCGGCGCGGCGCGTGCGCCGCACCGGCAGCCTCGACCTCGCCGGCTGGTTCCTCGGCGAATCGTCGCGGCTCCTCGACCCCTGCGGCGACGGCGTGGCGGCGCTGATGGCCGGCACGGCCGGGGAACGCGCCCGGCTCGAGCGGCGCCTGGCCGACGCGGTCGCCGTCCGTCTCCGCGCCGGCCGTTCCGGTTGGCAGCGCCTGCTGACCGGTGAATTGCTCGACCGCTGGAAGGGGGGGGCATTCGCGATCTTCCTCCACGCCGTGGCGGCGCTGGCCAATCTCTGGCCCCGCGGGCGCGGGGTCGGTGGCGGCGTCATCGGTCGGCTGCTCGCCGGCGAGACGCCCGTGCCGGTCACCGCCGGCCGGGCGTCGTGGCAGTACCTCCACGACCTGGGAATCACCGAGGCGGAGGTCGAGCAGTCGCGGAGCGTGCTTGCGGGCCTGGCGGCGCGGGCCCGGCTCCAGCCACCGCTGGTGGGGCGGGCCTGCCTCGACGAAGCCGCCGTCGAATCCACGGTGACGGCCCTGCTGGACCGGTCCGGCCTGTGGCTGGCCAGCGGCATCGACCGGCTTGTCGCCGAGCGGCGCGGCCGGCTCGACGGGCGCGCCGTGCGCTGGGGGTTCGAGATCCTGTTCTCCGGCCTGGCGGTCCTGATCCTCGTGCGTGAGGGTATCGACTTCTTCCACCGCCGGTTGTGGCTGGGGGAACAGGGCAACGGATCGGGATTCCTCCAGGAGGCGATCGTCTGGCTGGTGCTGTGGGGGCTGGCGTTGCGCTGGCTGCTCCTGGTGCGCCTCCGCGCCGGGCTCGACCACGACATCGAGCGGCTGGTGGCGGGGCTCGGCGACGCCCACCTCGTCGATCCCCTCCTCGCCGATTTCACGGCCGCCGGCGCACGGGCGGCCGGCTACCTCGCCGAGCAGCGGCGGCTCGCGGAACGATGCGCCACGCTGGCCGCGGCACTCGACGAACCCGCGGTGGGACTGGGGCGGCTGCGGAGCAGGGCACCATGAGCGCGGCGGCGCGGTGGAGGATGTCGGCCGGGCTCGCGCTCGCCGTGGTGGCGTGTGCCGGAGGCGCGGTGGCGGCCGAACTCGACGAGGTCCGTCGCCGTGGCGAGCTCGTGTGGGCCGCCGATCAGGAGGGAGGCGGGCCCCACGTCTTCCCCGCGGCCGACGATCCCCGCCGGCTGACCGGCTTCGAGGTCGAGTTGGCCGGCATGATCGCCGAACGTCTCGGCGTCAAGGCACGGTTCCAGCAGGGGGCTTGGGACCGCTTGCCGCTGCTGCTCGGCGGCGTCGCCGACTGCGTGATCAACGGCATCGAATCGACCCCGGTGCGGCGGCGTGACTACGGCTGCTCGCGCCCCTACTTCGCCTACGCCCTGCAGATCGTCGCCCGGCGCGACGGCGCACTCCTGACCCCGGAGATGCTGGTGGCCCCAGGGCCGCGCGGTCCATGGCAGGTCGGCGTGCTGTCGGCATCGGCCGCCGAGACCGAGATGCGTGGCCGGGATCCCGCGGCGGTGTTCGTCCGCTCGTTCGAAGGGACGCTCGATTCGCTCGAGCAGGTCCGGGGCGGCGTCCTCGACGCGGCCGTTCTCGACGACTGTATCTTCACCTTTTACGCCGACCGGTTCCCCGACTTGCGGATGGTCGGCCGCCCGTTCAACGGCGGCGTCTACACCGTGCTCACCGCCCGCGACACCCCCGCCCTCGGCGCGGCGATCGACGAGGCCCTGGGAACCCTGGTCGCCGACGGCAGCCTCGAGGCGCTGTACGACCGCTGGCACCTCGGCGGGCGGCAGCAGATGCTCCTCATCCGTGACTCCGCAGACGTCGCACCGGCGGCCGTGCCGGAGTTCCGCGACCTGCTGCGGCGCGTGGTGCCGACGCTGCTCCAGGGGGCGGGGATGACGATCCTCCTCGCGGTCGTGTCGTTTCCGCTGGCGATCGTCGTCGGGCTCATGGTCGCCATCTGCCGGCAGTACGGGCCGCGCTGGCTCGACAGGACGCTGTCGGTGTACGTCGAGATCCTCCGCGGCACGCCGTTGATGCTGCAGTTGTACGCGATCTTCTTCCTCCTCCCGCGGGTGCCGTGGATCGGTGTCCAGCTCCCGCCACTGGTCTCGGCCGTCCTCGGACTGGCGCTCAACTACTCGGCCTACGAGTCGGAGATCTACCGCGCCGGGCTCAAGGCGGTCCCGCTCGGCCAGTTCGAGGCGGCGCTGGCACTGGGGATGTCGCGCCTCCAGGCGCTGCGGCACGTGGTGGTACCGCAGGCGGCGCGGATCGCCCTGCCGCCGGTGACGAGCGACTTCATCGCGCTGTTCAAGGACACGAGCGTCTGCTCGGTGATCACCGTGATGGAGCTCACGAAACGCTACAACATCCTCTCGCTGACCACGGGGCGGTTCTTCGAGCTGGCTGCGGTGACCGCGATCCTCTACCTGGTGATGAGCTGGCCGCTGGCGCTGTGGGTCCGGCGCCTCGAGCGCCGGCTGGAGCCGCCGGGAACCGGCCCGGCAGGATGAGGCACGGCGCACCGTGATCGAAGTCGAAAACCTCTCCGCCGAGCGGTCGCGCCAGCCCGTCCTTCGCGACGTCAGCCTGTCGGTCGCGCCGGGAGCGGTGACGGTCCTGGTGGGACCGTCCGGTGGGGGCAAGAGCACGCTGCTGCGTTGCCTCACCGGGCTGGCCGAGTTCAGCGCGGGATCGGTGCTGATCGCGGGCCACCGGCTCGACGCCGGTCCCCAGCCGGTCGCCACCCTCCAGGCCGTGCGCCGTGACGTGGGGATGGTATTCCAGCAGTTCAACCTGTTTCCCCACCTCACCGCGCTCGACAACGTGATGCTCGCCCCCCGGGTGGTGCTGGGCCTTCTCCCGGCCGTCGCCCGGCGCCGGGCCACCGACCTGCTCGTGCGGGTCGGCCTCGAGGAGCATGCCGGCAAGCACCCATCCCAGCTCTCCGGTGGCCAACAACAGCGCGTGGCGATCGCGCGAGCGCTGGCGATGCAGCCGAAGGTGATGCTGTTCGACGAGCCGACCAGCTCCCTCGACCCGGCGATGACCGGCGAGGTGCTCGCGGTGGTCGCCGAGCTCGCCCGGTCGGGGCAGACGATGGTGATCGTCACCCACGACCACGGTTTCGCGCGCCGGGCCGCGACCGAGGTGGTGCAGCTCGCAGCGGGGCGCGTCGTCGCGCGCGGGGCGGCCGGCGACCTGCTCTGAGGCCGACCGGAAACGCCGGCGGATCAAAAAACAACTCCGCCCGGGACTTTCGTCCCGGGCGGAGCTCACTGGCCGGAGTCGGGCAATGGACTACCGAATCATCGACCTCGACAGATTCACTTCGCCGAAACGGTCCGGCTGACGGCGACGACCTTGCTCGTCTTCTTCGCAGCCGACGCATCGGGCGTCGAGGTCGCCGGAACCATCTGGCTCACCGCACCGCAGGCCGGCTCGCAGCAGCCGTTGCCGCCCGCACAGTCGGGCTCGGCACCGCAGCCCGGGTCGGAGTCGCAGCAGCTCGTGCAGCCGTGGTGACGCTTCTTCGCCGAGTGGATCGACTTGAGGAGGTCGAGGATCGGCGTCCCACGATGCTTCTTCTTCGCAACCACCGCACCGCAGCTCGGTTCGCAGCAGCCGTTGCCGGCACCGCAAGCGGGCTCGGCGCAGCCATTCCCGGCACCGCAGGCGGGCTCGCAACCGTTGCCGGCGCCGCAGGCGGGCTCGGCACAGCCATTCCCGGCACCGCAGGCGGGCTCACTGCAGCAGCTCGTGCAGCCGTGGTGCTTCCGCTTCAGCCCGTCGAACAGCCCCTTCAGGCCGCCGAACAGGTTGTGCTTCTTCTTGCCGCAACCACCCACCGCTCCGCAGCTCGGCTCGCAGCAGCCGTTGCCCACACCGGCGTCGCACGCCGGCTCGGAGCAGCCGTTGCCACCGTCGCAGCTCGGCTCCGCGCAACCCTTGCCATCGAGGCACCCGCCCCGACCGCCGAAGCATCCGCCGCCGCCGGCGCAGGTCGGCTCGCAGGCATCCGCACAGCCGTTGCCGGCGTCGCACGCGGGCTCGGTGCACGACGTGCAGCCCTTGTGGCCGAGCATCCGGTTGAGGATCTCGAAACCATAGGACTGGCTACAAACGGTGACGCTGAGGGCCAACGCACCGAGGAAAAACATACGCTTCATCGAGCCACATCTCCTTTGCTTGCGGATCACGCGAGAGTGCTTCGTCCCGTTCGCGAGGCGTGTCACCCCGAGGTTGTGATCCACGACCGCTCCGCGGCAGGCCTGTCGAGCCAGTCCGTGACTCGAATCGTTGCAGGTTGCTGCCGCCCCCTGGTTGCCCGACGGGCACAGTGATGCCCCGGGGGACAAAGGGGGTATCGGTCGACTGGGGAAACAGGCTTGAGCGGGCCCGAAGTATTTTTCGAGAAGCGACTTACGGTGCCTGTCAGGCAATCCATGCCGCTCGGCACGGTCGGGCAAGGTGCACCGCGCACCCCCTTGCCACCGTCTGGGTCGCGACGGCACCGACCGCGCCATCGGCCCAATGTGAAACGCAGCGCGGCGCTGCCGGTGAGCAGCGGCCGGCAGGGTCGCGGTGATTGACAGGGTCGCCATCGCCGGTAGAATCCGCTCGACGATCCGGGTGGCCTGCCGGCGCGCTGCGTCGGTGGGCAAACAGGGAACACCGGTGCGAATCCGGGACGGCCCCGCCGCTGTGATCGGGCGATGTTCGCCGGGCTCCGCCTGGCGGAAAGAGGATGCCGTCATCGATCCATTGCCGCTGCGGTCCGGGGTGAAAACCCCGGCAGACCGCGGAGGCGAGAAGGCCGACGGCAGCCGAGCCCGAGAGTCAGAAGACCTCCCCGGCATCATGGGTCGGACGGACCGCGAGGGCGGGACGGCCGGCACGGCCGCGACAGCGGTCGGTTCGATCGCGCGGTAGTCGGGTCTCAGGAGACGATGCGCCTTGCGGCGCGTCGCTTCGGTGGCTTGTCGCCGATGCAGCCGGCACACCGGAGTCAGCCGCTATGGATCCGTTCGTGCCGCGCGGGTGGCGACGGTCCGCCCCGCGCCCGACACGCGCGGGCATGACGCTCGTCGAGGTCCTTGTCGTCGTCGCGATCGTCGGGCTCCTCGTCGGCCTGCTCCTGCCGGCGGTGCAGGGCGCGCGCGAGGCGGGGCGGCGGACGGCCTGCGCCAACAATCTCCGCGGTCTCGGCCAGGCCGTCGCGGTGCACGAGTCGGCTCGCAAGCGCTTCCCGCTCGGCTGCCTGGAGTGCTCGACCAAGGCGCCGCGGAGGCAGCTCGCCTGGAACGTGTTCATCCTCCCGTATGTCGAGGAACCGGGCGCCGCCGCGGCATTCGACGTCGGTCGTTCCTACCGCGCCGCCGAGAACCTCCGCGCGGCGGCGACGGTGGTGCCGTTGTTCCTCTGCCCGAGCACCGCGCGCACTCGCCGTACCGGTCCGACCACCGGGGACCGCAACGGCAATGGCCGCTGGGATCCGGGCGACGGGCTCGCCTACACCGACTACGGCGGGATGTACGGTGTCGCCTATCCGGTGGCCCGGCCGTTGCCGGAACATGCCGGGATGATGCAGTACGAGCGCTCCACCGCCGCCGCCGACGTGGCCGACGGCCTCGCGCACACGGTGGTGGTCGCGGAATGCACGGGACGCGACGGGGCGCTCCAGTCGGAGTGGGCCAACGGGCAGAACATCTTCGACCAGTGGTGGAACAACCCGATCAACGCCAGCCAGAACAACGAGATCTGGAGCGACCATCCCACGGCGGCCGGGGTGGTGTTCGGCGACGGACACGTGGAGTTCGTCGCCGAATCGATCGAGCAGACGGTGCTGCTCGCCCTGCTGACCCGCGCGGCCGGGGATTGATGGGCAAGGCCGGTCCGTCACCGGCGCGGGAGCGTGATGCACGACAGGGAGGAAGCGATGACGATATCGGTTCGCGGGGTGATCGGCGTCGGCGTGCTGGCGATCGTGCTCGGCAGCGGGACGGGCCTGCTGCGGGCGGCCTCCGTCACCGTCGACGATTTCTCCGACATCGGTTTCTGGGCCGGCACCGGCGCCCACGAGGCTGCGCTCGTGCTTCAGTTCCCGACCGTCGCCGGCGGCACGACCCTCGAGCCGGCAGCGGTCGCCTGGGGTTACCGTTGGGACGGTGTCGCGACGTTCGAGTCGCTTTTGTTCGCTCTCGCCGGCCACATCGTCGGCGGGCCGGCCGCCGTGGCAGGTTCCGACCCACGGCTGGCGATCGACGTCAGCTACTTCGGCGCCGAGTTGGGTTACTTCGTCAACGAGATCGCCTACGACCAGACCGGCCTCGGGACCGGATGGTCGCCCGGCGTGCGGACCATCGGTCCCTACGATCCCGACACCGGCGAGTACCCGGCGCAGTACCAGCGCGACGACTCGGGTGGCGTCTGGACAACGGCACCATTCGACCTGTCGGCGGCGGGCATCTCCACCACGTTGCTGATTCCGGGGGGCTGGTACGCCTTCGTCCAGGCCGACGGCAGCGCCGCCACGCTGAGCCTGTCGCAGCCGGTGTCCCCCGTCCCTGAGCCGTCGGCGATCGCCTTGGCCGGCGGTGGTGCCATCGCCGCCTGGGCCGTAGCCGCCCGGCGGCGGAAACGAGGATGACGAGCCACGCCCCCTCGCGCGAGACCGTCCTCGACCACAACGCGCGGGCCTGGGATCGGCTCGCGATCGGCGGCGCGGCCTTGGCCAGGCCCGCGGTCGACGAGGCGTTCGCCGACCCGGCGGCGTGGCTGGCCAGCGGCGCCGGCGGTCGCCGCTGGCTGCCGGAATCGCTCGCCGGTCTCGAGGTCCTCTGCCTGGCGGCGGGAGGGGGCAAACACGGTCCGCTGTACGCGGCGGCCGGCGCCCGGGTGACGGTCGTCGATCTGTCGCCGGCGATGCTCGAACTCGACCGCCAGGTCGCGCGGGAGCGGCGCGTCGCGCTCGATCTGGTGGCGACGTCGATGGACGACCTGGGCATGTTCCGCGCCGGGCGCTTCGATCTGGTGGTCCACCCGGTGAGCACCTGCTATCTCCCCGACGTGACGCGGCTGTTCACGGCGATTGCCAGGGTGACGCGCCCGGGGGGGCGCTACGTCAGCCAGCACAAGTCCCCGGCGAGCCTGCAGGCGGGGCTGCGCCCCGGCAGCGGCGGGCTTTACGAGCTTACCCAGCCGCTCGATTCGCCCGCCGCACTGCCCGCCGCCGAGCCGTCGCGTCTCCGCGAACCGGGGACGCTCGAGTTCGCCCATTCCCTCGACGCCCTGCTCGGCGGCATCTGCCGGGCCGGGTTCGTCATCGAAGATGTCCACGAGCCCGCCCATGCCGATGCCGCGGCACCGCCGGGCGCGTTCGGCCACCGGGCGGGCTATCTGCCCCCCTACCTCCGCATCCTCGCCCGCCGTGGCGGATCCGCCGGCGGTATCGTCGTCGCGTGAGCGGGCCGAGGCGCGCCGCTACACTGCCGTGACCACTCCCCCGGAGCCCCGCCGTGCGCTGCCTCACCGTCGTGCTCACCGTCCGCGACGCCGCCGACGAGCCCCAGGTCCGCACGCTGCTCGGCGAGGCACTGCGGGCAAGCCGCACCGAGCCGGGGTGCCTGCGGTTCGACGTCTACCAGTCGGAGACGGAGCCGCGCCGGTTCACGCTCGTCGAGCACTGGGAATCGGACGCCGCCCTCGACGCCCACCGCTGTGGGAAAGCCTACACGACGATCTACAAGCCCCGGATCATGCCGCTGGTCGACCGCGACGGCCATCCGTCGACGCTCCTCGACTGACCGCCGCCGCCAGCCGGAACCGTCGCCGTGATCCTGCTCATCGACAACTACGACTCGTTCACCTGGAACCTCGTCCAGCGGCTCGGTGAGGTTGCCCCGGCGCTGCCGGTCGAGGTCCACCGCAACGATCGGATCGACTGCGCGATGATCGCCCGGCTCGCCCCGAGCCATCTGGTGATCTCGCCGGGGCCGTGCACGCCCGACGAGGCGGGAATCTCCTGCGACGCGGTCCGCCGGTTCGCAGGGAGGATGCCGATCCTCGGCGTCTGCCTCGGTCACCAGGCGATCGGGCAGGTGTTCGGTGGGCGGATCGTCCGCGCCGGCCGGCTGATGCACGGCAAGGTCGATCGCATCGAGCACGCCGGCCGCGGGCTGTTCGCCGGTCTCGCCAGCCCGATCGAGGCGACGCGTTACCACAGCCTGGTGATCGATCCTCCGTCGCTCCCCCGCGACTTCGAGGTCGACGCCTGGTCGACGGCGCCCGACGGCGCGCGGGAGATCATGGCGATCCGCCACCGTTCGCTGCCGGTGTACGGCGTCCAGTTCCACCCCGAGAGCTTCCTCACGCCCTCCGGCCACGACATCCTCCGCGGGTTTCTCGCCACCGCGGGTGCCGTGCCGGGCGTAACGCCGGCCTGACCCGAGTGGAGAGGCCCGTGATCGATCTGGCGGAGGCGATCGGGCTGGTCGAGGCGGCGGCGCGGCCGCTGGGGCCGCGCCGCGTGGCGCTGGCATCCGCCGACGGCCTCCGCCTCGCCGCGGCGATCGCCGCCGACGGTGATTCGCCGCCGTGGGACAGGGCGATGATGGACGGGTTCGCGGTCCGCGACGGCGACATCGTTCCTGACGGAGTGACCGAGCTCGACGTCGTGGTCGATCTCGCCGCCGGCGACGTCACGGCGCTGCCGATCCCCCCGGGATGCTGTGCGCGGATCATGACCGGCGCGCCGCTCCCCGCCGGTGCCGACGCCGTGGTCCCCGTCGAGTGTGCCCTCGACGGCACCGCCGGCACCCACGCTGGCGGCCGGGTCCGGCTCCGCGACGGGCGCTACCGCGCCGGTCAGCATGTGGCGCGGCGTGGGACGGCGTTCCGCCGCGGCGCGGTCGTGCTGCCGGAGGGCACGGTGTTGACTCCGGCGGCGATCGGGCTGGCGGTCGAGGCCGGGGCGACGCATGTCGTCGTCGCCGCACCGCCGCGCGTGGCGATCCTGGCCACGGGGAGCGAGCTGGTCCCCCCCGACTCGATCCCGGCCCACGGCCAGACGCGCAATTCCAACGGTCCGATGATCGCGGCGGTGGTCCGTGCCGCAGGGGGCGAGGCGGTGGCGCTGGGAAGCGTCGGCGATCGCCCTGAGGCTCTCCGCGCGGCGGTCACCATGGGGCTGGCGGCCGACATCCTCGTGCTCTCCGGCGGCGTCTCGGCCGGCGACCTCGACCTCGTGCCGGTGGCGTTCGCCGCCTGCGGCGTCGCGGAGGTGTTCCACAAGGTGCGGATGAAACCGGGGAAGCCGGTCTGGTTCGGCAGGCGCCCGCGTGGCGACGGACAGACGCTCGTCTTCGGCTTGCCCGGCAATCCCGCCAGCAGCCTGGTGTGCTTCGAGCTGTTCGTGCGACCGGCGTTGGCGATCCTCCGCGGGCTCGCCCCGCGGCAGTGGCACCTGCCGCGCGTCCGCGGCGTCCTGTCGGCGGCGGCGCGCGGGGCGGGCGACCGGCCCGTCTACGCCCCCTGCCGACTTCATGCCTCGGGCACCGGGTATGCCGTCGAACCGCTCGCCTGGAGCGGTTCATCGGACCTGGTGGGACTGGCGGTGGCGGAGGGGCTCATGGTCCTGCCCGCGGGGAGTGGCACGCTCCCGGCAGGGACCGAGGTCGAGGTGGTGATCCGAACGGGGGACGGTGGGTGAACGATGCCGGGAGACCGGCGTGGCCAGCGGAGGCAGGGCGATGCGACGACGGGACACTGGTCGGTGGGCGGCGGTCGGCCGGGCGATCCTGGCCTGGTCGGCGATCGGGGCGGTGGCGGCCGCGGAGGAGAAGGGGATGCGCGTCGGGATCATCGGGCTCGATACGTCGCACGCAACCGCGTTCACCAAGCTGCTCAACACCCCCGACGATCCGCAGCACGTCCCCGGGGGGCGCGTCGTCGTCGCCTGCCCGCGCGGCAGCGCCGACATCGGGTCGAGCGTGAAGCGGATCCCGGAATACACCGCCACCGTCCGCGGGCTGGGTGTCGAGATCATCGACGACGTCGCGGCCGTCGTCGAGCGCTGCGACGCCGTCCTCCTCGAGACCAACGACGGCCGCCCGCACCTCGAGCAGGCCCTTCCGGTGATCCGCGCGGGCAAGCGGCTGTTCATCGACAAGCCGGTGGCCGGGTCGCTGGCCGACGCCGTCGCCATCTACCGGGCGGCGGGCCGCGCCGGAGTGCCGGTGTTCAGTGCCTCGGCGCTGCGCTTCGGCACGGCCAGCCAGGCGGTGCGCGGCGGTTCGATCGGTGCGGTGACCGGGTGCGACACCTTCTCCCCCTGTAGCCTCGAGGCGACCCATCCCCGGCTCTTCTGGTACGGCATCCACGGCTGCGAGTCGCTGTTCACCGTGATGGGGCGCGGATGCCAGACCGTCGTCGGCGTGCACTCGGCCGACCACGATGCGGCGACGGGGCTGTGGGACGACGGCCGGATCGGCACGTTCCGTGGCATCCGCCGCGGCTCGGCCGGCTATGGCGGCACCGCCTTCGGAATGAAAGGCAGCACACCGGTCGGGGCGTTCGACGGCTACCGTCCGCTGCTGGTGGCGATCATGGAGTTCTTCGCCAGCGGCGTGCCTCCGGTCGACCCGGCCGAGACGCTCGAGCTCTACGCCTTCATGGCCGCCGCCGAACGCAGCGCCGCCGAAGGGCGCGCCGTGCGGATCGCCGACGTGCTCGCCGAGGCCGAGGCGGCGGCGACGGCGCGGCTGGAGGCGCTCGGCGCGGGCCCGCGCTGAGCGGCCCGTCGCCCCACGCACGCGCCGCGTGCCGGGGGCGATCGGGGCTTCAACCGGGGAGGCTGCGGTGGAAGTGGACGTGCTTCCAGCCGTTCGCGCCCCGCTGCCAGACCCGCGTTTCCTCAACGGCCGTGGTCACGGGGCGGCCGGCGTCGTCGAGCTTCTGCGTGAGGCGGACGTAACTGACCACCGCGGCGTCGGCGGACAGGAAGCGAACGTGCGGCGCGGCGAGCGTCGTCGTCAACGCCGCGGCGGTGGGGCGTCCGGCGCCGAGCTTGAAATAGTGCTCGTGGAACGGCAGTCCCTCGACGAGATGGCCGCGGGCCTCCGGCTCGAAGCAGGTGACGTCGTCGGCGACGAGTGCCCGGTAGGCCTGCCAGTCGCCGGACGTGATCGCGGCGAGGAGCCGGCGGGAGAGGTCGAGCAATTCGGCGGCGGCTTCGGGCATCGGGGATCTCTCCGGGGACAGGGGCGGATCAGCCGACGACGAGCCCGAGGGCGACGAGCTTGGCGAGGCACTCGTCACGCTCCCGGCAGCGCTCGAGGGACGCCCACGAGGGATCCTGCGCGGCGAGGAAGTCAGCATGGCTCGCCGGCAGCCGTCCGGCGAGGCGGCGGATGACCTCCTGGTCGAGCCGCGTGAGCCGCAGGGCCTCGAGGCGGTAGTCGCAAAACGCCTCCCAGCAGAGGGGAAACAGCGGTGCCACGATCTCGCGGCCGATCGTCTCGGCGTAGCGGCGGATCTCCAGCTGGGCGTGCGGATCCATCCGCAGGGCGAGGAAGTGGAGGAGGTTGTGGAGGTCGATCTTCCAGTAGGCCTCGGTGTAGGTCGAGAGCGGAAGGTCCTTGCGCGCCTGTTCGCGGGCGATGCCGGCGTCGAGCCGTTCCTGGTAGACGCGCCGCGCGGCGGCCTGCAATTCCTCCTCGGCCCGCGACAGCCGGGCGCCGACGTCGGGCGTCGTGGGATCGCCGGAGCCCTGCCGGTTGCCGGTGGCCTGGAGCCGCCACTGGTCGGAGGCCGTCGCCTGGGCGGAGTCGATCGCCAATGAGTAGCGGGTCGAGTACTCGTTGACGTTGGCGGTCCGGTGGCGGATCCACTGCCGCCAGCAATCCATCGGCACGCGGACGAGGAGCTTCACCTCCGCCATCTCGAACGGCGTCGTGTGCGCGTGGCGGAGCAGGTAGCGGATCAGCTGGCGGTCGTCGCTGACCCGGCGCGTGCCCTCGCCGTAGCTGACGCGTGCCGCCTGGACGACGGCGGCGTCGTCACCCATGCAGTCGACGAGCGCCACGAAGCCGTCGTCGAGGACGGGGAACTTCCGCCAGCGGAGCGCGGCGATGCGGTCGGCCTGCGGGGAGGGCGGGGACTGCGGTTCGTTCACGGCCGATTCCGGGAGCGGGTGTCAGGCTCGCTTGGCTTGGCGCGGCGCGGGGGCCTTGCCGCCGCAGTCAGGCTGGGACCCGCGTGCCGCGGGCGGAGTCCCGGGTTCGCGGGCCAGCAGCTCCTCCAGCAGCGTGGCGAGCAGCCGGGCGTCGTCGGCAGCGGTGATGTGGTCGATCCGGGCCCGCGGCACGCCGAGCTTATCGAGGGCCGTGCCGATCGAGGCCCACAGCTTCTGCCGCTTCTTCCCCTCGGCGAGGTACAGGTCGGTGACCTGCTCGCCGATCCGCTGGAGCAGGGCGGTGTCGAGATTGGCGTAGTAATTGCGGACGATCGACTGTTGGTAGCGGGTCAGGTCGGCCATGGCGGTCCCGGTAAAGTGCGGCTGGTTGCTCGGTGGCGCGGCGGCTACAGTATCGTCTGACCACCCGGTCCCCATTCGAGAGTTTTCCATGCCGACGATCACCTTTGCCAGCGAAAAGGCGGCCGACAAGCGGGAGATCCAGGTCGCCGACGGCGCGAACCTGCGGCAGGAGGCCCTCCGAGCCGGGGTCCAGCTCTATCCCGGCATCCACCAGGTGGCCAATTGCCACGGACTGGGGAGCTGCGGCAGCTGCCGGGTGCTGATCACCAAGGGGATGGAAAACACGAGTCCGAAGGGGATCCTCGAATCGGCCCGGCTGGCGGTCTCGCTGGCCTACGTCGGCAACGAGTCGACGATGCGTCTGGCATGCCAGACCCGGGTCCACGGGGACGTGACCGTGGTCACCTGCCCACCTTTCAACCTGTTCGGCGACAACTTCTTCAGTTGAAGCCGGTGGGGTGCGGGCGTGCCGTGGCCTCGGCCCGACCGTGGGATTCGATCCCGAACGGAGATGCCGCCGTGCGGGAGGTGATCGCGATCGTCCGGCCGATCGTCGCCGAGCGGGTCCTCGAGGCCCTGCGGTTGGCGCCGCTCGAGGCCTTCAGCGTGCGCGAGGTCAAGGGGTACGGCCGGCAAAAGAGCTATCTCGACCGCTACGGCGACAGCGACTACGCCCGGGCGTTCCTCCCCAAGGTCGAGATCCAGGTGTGGGTCGACGACGCCCGGGTCGAGGAAGTGGTGGAGCGGATCGCGACTGCCGCCCGGACCGGACGGATGGGGGACGGAAAGATCTTCGTGCTCCCGGCGCTCGATCGCTCGGCCGAAGGATGAGGCTCGGCGGCGAGAGCCGGCACGGGGTGGATCCTGGTCTTCGGGGAACCAGCGGCGGCCGCTACACTTGCCGCACGCTTCCCACGTTGCCCCGGCGGAACATCCCATGCCATCGGCAAAAACTCCCAGTCTGGTCGTGATCGCCGCGCTGGTGCTGGCTGCGGCGTCCCACGCACAGTCGATCGAGCAGACCGATCCGACGTTCGAGCGGCTCGCTCGCGATGCGGCCTTCGCCGGGGGCAGTTTCCGGCCACCGTCGGACGCCGCCCTCGACTCGGCCGCCGCGAGCCTGCGCACGGCCCTGGTCCCGCTCGACCGTCTCCTGGCGCGGAGCAAGAGCGGTGCCGACTGGCGCCGCTACCTCGACTGGCCGGCGCTCACCGAGCAGGCGTCGGGCGGCGTGGCCGCCGATCCGAAGGTGCTCCGTCGCCTCCAGAAGCTCCTCGATGCCACCGAGACCGGGCTCGACATGCCCCAGTTCGTCGCCGTCCGCCGGGCCGTCACACGCTACGCGGAGGCCGCCGACGCCGCCCGGGGCAGCGGCGGATTCAATCGCTTCTCGCGCCGTCTCGACGACCTCGCCTCGGCGCTGCTGTCGGCCTCGGCGACGGGGCGCGGAGAGGCGCTGGCCGAGGTGCCGACGATCCTCGAGCGCCTCTCCGAATCGGGGCAGGCCGGCGGGCTCGTGGCCGGGGTCCGCGGGGCGCTGGCGCGGCCCAACATCGAATTGGAGATCCACGAGAGGCTCGTGGCTCCGATGGTGAACCGCCCGATCGACCAGGTCGCACCGGTCGATGACGTCGTCCTCGGCACGCGGATCCGCGGCAGCGGCCGCACCACCGGCGCGGTCCGGCTCGACTTCGTCCCCGCGCCCGACCGGGCGGTGTTCGACCTCGTGTTCGACGCGACCAACATTTCGACCACGCGCGGCACGCAGGGGCCGGTCACGGTCCACAGCCGCGGCGTGACGCAACTCTGTGCCCGGCGCCGGATCACGCTCGACGGCGAGAACGTCGCGGCATCTCCCGTGCAGGCGACCGCGTCCACCGACTCGCAGACCACCGGGATGGCGATTTCGGCGCGGTTCGGCCGGCGGATCATTCAGCGGATCGCCAATCGCAAGGTCGCCGAGAGCCGCCCGCAGGCCGAGGCCGTGGCGGAAAGCAAGGCGCGGGCTCGGGTCAGCGAGCAATTCGCCGAGCAGACCGAACCGGCCGTGCAGCAGATCCGGCAGCAGCTCCGCGACCGGCTTCGCGGTCCGCTCCAGGCCCGTGGTCTGTATCCCGAGATGGTCCATCTTCATACCACCGATGAAGCCCTGCGGGTCGTGGCCCGCAAGGCCCTCCCCCGGCAGCTCGCGGCCCACACGTCCGCACCTGCCGCCCAGGCGGGCAACGTGATCACCGCCCGCGTCCACGAATCGGCCGTCAACAACATCCTCGAGGAGAAGCTCGGCGGCCGGGTCTTCACCCGGGCCGACGTCGAGCGGATCGCCCGTGAGAACGACGCGAAGATGCCCGACTCTTTGGAGAACGAGGCCGACGACAAGGCCTGGGCGATCACGTTCGCCAAGCAGCGGCCGGTAGCCGTGACCGCCGACGACGGCCGGGTGAAGCTCACCGTCCGCGGCGACAAATTCGTCGCCGGCGATCGCTCGTTCGACGCGATGGACATCTGGGCCACCTACCGGATCGAGTCGACTCCGTGGGGCCAGCGGCTGGTGCGCGACGGCGACGTGCAGATCTATCCGCCCGGGTTCAAGCCGGGGGGGGCCGAGAAACTGACCAACAAGGAGACGGCCCTCCGGCGGATTCTCCAAAAGCGGTTCGACAAGCTGTTCAAGTCGGAGATCGAGATCCCCGACCTGCCGCTCCAGGGGGAGCTGGCCGCGTCCGGCCCGTTGCCGATGAATCAGCTCGCCAGCCGTCGTGACGGCTGGGTCGTGGCCGGTTGGCGGCGGGTCGATCCGGTGAGCCGCTCGGCGCCGACGATGGTCCCCGGGACGATCATCGAGGAGCGCGTGATCCACGAGGGGCTGCCCGTGGAGTCGGCTCCCGGCGAGATCGTCTTCCCGGCCGCGGCGGTGACGGATCCCCGCGTCTTCGCGACGACCAGCGGTGGCTGACGAGCGGCCATCACGGTTCGCGCGCCCGTGTCAGGGCTGGGCCACGGGCACGGTCCCGACGGCCGGCTCATACGGGCGGATCCAAATCGAGCGGAACTGCACCGGGTTGCCGTGATCCTGGATCGACAGTGGCAGAGCGTCGGGGTGGGCCAAGTACATGGGCGGATCGGCCCAGCCGGTGGTGCCGAGGATCACGGTGTCGGCGTGGATCGCAACGCCGTTGTGGATCACGCTCACCCGCCCTGGCGTTTCGAGAGCGCCGTCGGCGGTGAACCGCGGCCGTGTGAAGAGAATGTCGAACGACTGCCACTCGCCCGGGCGGCGGCTGGCGTTGACCGCCGGCGGCTGCTGCTTGTAGAGGGCGCCGCACTGGCCGTCCGGGTAGGTGAGGGGAGCCTCGGTGCCGTCGGCGAACGAATCGAGGATCTGGATCTCGTAGCGCCCCATCAGGTAGACGCCCGAATTGCCGCGCCCCTGCCCCGAGCCCGTCGCCGGGGAGGGGGTGCGGAACTCGACGTGCAGATGGCAGTCGCCGAACGAACCGCTCGTCGTGATCGAGCCCCCCTTCACCGTGGCGATCCCGTCGGCCACGGTCCATGACGGTGGGCCCTCGAAGGCGGTCAGGTCACGGCCGTCGAACAGGACGACCGCGTCGGCCGGGATCGGGGCCGGTTTCTCCGGTGCCGGGCCAGGATCGACGACCGGCGGGCGCGGCCACTCCACCGCGGTCTTCCACTCCCCGCTGGCCTTCTTCTCGCCGATCAGGAGCGGACGCCGCCGGCGGAGCGAGTCGGTGATCTTCGCGGCCTGCGCCTCGGCCTCGGCCACCGGCAGCCCGGCCTGGATCCCGGGGCGCAGGTGCCCGGCGGCCCCGACGTAGGCCTGCCGCAGGAGGCGCATCCGCGCGAGGCAGTCGGGCATGAACGGTCGCAGCGACACCGGCTCGGCCTCCGCCGCCGTCCGCTCGTCGCCGATCCCGACGAGGACTGCCCGGCAGATCGTCCACTGGCCTGCCTCGTCGGGATGGACCGCGTCGGGCTGGAACGTGAACGCAGGGTCTTTCGTACGGCGCTCGGCGAGCCACGTCCGCATCGGCCCGTGGACGTCGATCACCGCCCAGCCGTCGGCCCGCCTGCCCAGCAGCCACTCGGAATAGGCGGCGAGCACGGCGTCGTAGTCGACGTCGCCGGCCGGATGGCGCTGGCCGGGACGGCCGTCGTAGACCGGCGGCGTGAGGTGGATGATCCGCGCCCCGGCGGCCTCGACGGCGGCGTGGAGTTTCTCGATCCCGGCGCGGAAGGCGGCGAACCTGGCCTCGTCGAGTGGCTCGTAGATGCCGCAGTTCATCCCGTAGCAGGCGATCACCAGGTCGGGGCGCACCAGTCGCAGCACGCGGTCGAGGCGCTCGTGGACGTCGGGACGGGGGAACTTGCCGCCGGCGTGGCCATCCTCGGAGAGGCCGCTGCAGGTCTCGCTCGGCAGGCCGCAGTTGACGACCGTCGCCGTCGATCCGCGCGCCTCGAGCCACGCCGCCAGGCCGGCGACCCAGCCGCCGTCGAACGTGATGCTGTCGCCGAGCACGCAGATCCGCCGCGCCCCCTCCAGCGCCTCGCGCGCGGCCGTCGGCGGGGCGGGGTCGGCGGCCGGGAGCGGTGGAGCCACCGCGGCCATGGCGGCTGCCACCACGAGCGAAGACAGCACCCGCCCCGGCAAGGAGGGAACGCGGTCGCAGCGCGGCATCGGAAAACCCTCGGGGGTTGCCGGCCCGTCGAACGCCGGCGGTCGATCCGGCGGTGGCTGGCGGAGGAGAGTCAGCGGCCTTCCGGCTTCGCCCCCTCGCGGATCGCGAACAGATGGCTCTTGTTGGCGATGTACAGCGTGTCGCCGATCGCGATCGGCGTCGAGTAGACGCTGTTTCCCATGTTGACCTCGGACAGCAGGTTCTTCTCGCGGGTCAACTCGAACACCGAGATGTCGCCGTCCTCGTCGCCGATGTAGACCTTGCCGTCGGCGATCAGCGGCGAGCCCCAACTGGCCGCGAGCATGTCGTGGGTCCACAGCGGCTTGCCGGTCTTCAGGTCGAGGCAGTGGAACAGGCCGCTGAAGTCGGCGACGAACAGCATCCCGTCGGCGATCGCCACCGTGCCGCAGGTGCGGTGCATCGTCTCCTCGAAGCCGAGCTTGCCGTTGCCGTCGGCGTCGAAGCCGGGGTAGTGCCAGACCGCGGCCGAGTTGGGATTGGGGCGGGCCACCTCCCCCTCTTCCTTGATGATCGCCTGGTTGCGGCGGTGGGGCAGGGGAGTGTTGGGGTCCTTGAGGCTGACGGCCAGTTCGGGGCTGGTGTCGCCGCGCTTCGTCGGATCGATGCACCACAGGTGACCGACGCCCTCGCCGTGTTCGGGATCCTCGCCGACGGCGACGTAGACGAGGCCGTCGTGGACCACCGGCGTGCCGATGATGTGGTTGCGGTCGGCGCGGCCGCCGAGCACGTACTTCGACTCCTTGGGGTTGCAGTCGAACTTCCACAGCAGCTTCGCCTTGCCGCCGTTGCCGCGGGCGTCGAATCCATACACCCAGCCGTCGCCGCCGCCGAAGATCACCTGCGGCACGCCGCCGAGCTCGCCGTACGACGGGCTCGACCACTGGCCGTGGAGGACGTTGGCGCCGGGGGTGCCGTCGGCCCAGAGGAGCTTGCCGTCGCGCTTGTCGAGGCAGAGGAAGCTCGGCGCGGCGGCGTTGGGGAGGTTGATGTGCCCTTCGTCGACGCCGTTGGAGGTGGTGACGAACAGCAGATCGCCGACGGCCGTCACGCTGCACGAGCACATGTTGTGCTGCGAGACGCCGAGCTCCTTCATCATGTCGAGCACCCAGACGACGTCGGCCTCCTCGGAGGCCTGGACCTTCTCGGCGGTGAACGGGCCGTCGTTCTCGCCGTCGCGGAACCCTTCGGTGTCGAGGCACTTCACCTCGCCGCGGCTGGTGACGTACCACGCCCGGTCCCCCTCGACCAGCGGCGAGCAGCAGATCCCCTGCAGCGGCCAGTCGTGGACGCGCCCGGTGGGGAGCTTCTCGCTCGAGTCCTGCCAGAGGAACGAGCCGTCACGGTCGTCGAAGCAGAGCAGGCAGCCGAGGTCGACGCTCGCCGGGTAGCGCTGCACCCAGCCCTTGCCGTTGTTGGTGCCGACGTACACCTTCCCGCCGGCGACGACCGGGTTGCCGTAGGTTTGGCTGCCGAGCTGCGCGACCCAGGCGACGTTGCGGCTCGTCGCGGGCTTCCACGCGCCGGTGTCGGCGTCGAATTGACCCGGATCCCACTCGATCGGCAGGCCCTTCGCGGCGGCGACGTTGTTGCGGGCAGGCGACCCGCCCCACTGGTTCCAGTCTGGCCGCGCCTTGCCGCCGTCGGCGCCCCACGCCGACGCGCCGAGCGCCGCTGCCAGCAGGCTCGCCAGCCACCCGGCCCGAACCCACGGCGACCGTCCTGCGCCCCTGCCCGTCGTCCGCCGGGTGTGATCGCTCATCGCTTCGTCTCCTCGCTGTCCCGGCACGGACCCAACCGGGTCCCGTGCGCTCGATTCGTTTCCGTTCGCCGCCCGATCGCCACGAACGGGCCGCGCTCGGCGGTGGGCATCGGAAGTCGCCGATCCTCCGCCCGTCATTCTCCCCCTGCCGCCGCAGCCGCAGTTCCCGCCAGGCTCTCGACGACGACATTGTCGATGAAGATCTCGGAATCCTTCGAATTGCCGAAGAATCCCGGGCTCCCCTGGAGGTTGCCCGCCTCGTGGACAGCCTCGATCGTCCACGCCGCCGGCTCCGGCTCGCCCCGTGGCCAGACCTTGCCGCGGAGGCGTGCCGCGCTGCCTTCCGTCCGCGCCTCGAAGATCACCGAATACCAGCGGCCGGCCTCCCAGGCGAAGGGAATCGTCTTGGCGAAGTGCGTCGCGACCTGCGGCGGCCACGTGCGGATCTGGAGTTGCTGGCTGGCCCCCATCAGGTCGAGCGTGTAACGCTGCGCGATCAGGCCCATGTCGGGCATCCGCGCCTTCTCGAGGGCGGCAGGGTTCCCGAACGCCTTGGCGAAGGCGTCGGCATCGCTCGTCGCGGCCACCGGCGTGGCGGGGTCGCCGGGTTTGCCGACGCCGCTCTCCGCCGCCCGGAGATCGGCGCGGATCCGGTAGTCGTGGAGCGTGATCGGCCCGATCCAGCCCTGGCTGCGCGTGCCCTTGGGAATCGTCGTGATCTTGACGAGGCACTTCGAGCCGTCCACCTCGCGGACGACGTGGCGGTAGCGCATCCCGATCCAGGGGAGCGGGGGCTCGCCGCGCGGCGGTCCACCCGTGGGGGGAGCGGCGAGCGCGACGTCGTCGAAGTCGAAACGCCACGGGAGCGGCGGCATCGACCGGATCCGCGACCGACCCGTCAGCTTGCCGACGGTGGCGGTGACGATGGCGGCCGAATGCCGACCTGGCGGAGCGGTGAACGTGCCGTCGGCGGCGACCGTGCCGGAGGTGGTCGCGAACTCCGCCGGTGTGGTGCGGACGAACCGTCCGGCCGCGTCGAACAGGCGGGCTTCGAGATTCAGTTTCTCACCGGCGGCGATCTGCGCTTCGGCGGGCACGACCTGGACCCAGGCCGGCTCCCCCGCGCCGCTCGAGGTCGCACGGGCGACGCGCTCCGCCATCGTCTCCACGGCGCTGGTGGACGGTGCCGGCGCGTCGGCACGGCCGAGGCACACCAGCCGCTCGCCGGTCGTCAGGTAGATCCGGCCGTTCCAGGCGATCGGCGAGGCGGTGACCTCGTCGGATTCCGGGAGGCGCATCCGGTTGACGAACTTGATCCCCTCGGCGGTCGGCTCGAGCACGTGCCAGCCCCCCGTGGAGCAGACATACAGCTTGCCGTCGGCGACCAGTGGGCTGCCGCGGACGATCGTCCCGAGGAGTTTCTGCGGTTTGCCGACCGGCTCTTCGGTCGCTTTGTCGAAGGCATAGACCTTGGCCCCGTCGTCGATGAAGTAGACGCGGTTCCCGAGGATCACGGGCATCGCCCGGCCGTCCATCACCCCCTTCTTCTGCCACTTCACGGCCACTGTGGTGATGTCGGTGTTCGGGGCGGGGGGACCGGCGCCCGCGGCGGGCGCGGCGGCCGAAGGCGCCGCCGGTGGCGGCACGGCGCCGCCATCGAACGCCGTCACCGACCCCATCGTCGTGTTGTCGAGGTTCTCCTCGGCCTGCGCCATGTAGATCGTCGTGCCGTCGACGAGCGGCGGGACGTTGAGCCCGCGCCGCGACAGCCGCAGGTTCCACACGGCCCGGCCGGTGCGCGGCTGGAAATTCCAGACGCTGCCGTCGCTCGATCCGAAGACGAGGGCGGCCTGGCCGCCGAACTCGGCGATCTGCGGCGTGGAGTAGGTCGTGTCTTCGGGGAGCTCCTTGGTGCCGTTCATCCAGCGGACCGTGCCGGTGGCGGCGTCGAGCCCGAGGAAACGATGTGCCGGACGGGCCGTGTCGCCCCAGCCGGTGACGACGGCACTGGCGATCACGAGGTCCTCGAAGACGACGGGGATGTTGGTCCGGCCGCCGTACGTCGAGAGGAACCCGAACTCCTCGTGGAGCGACCGGCGCCATATGGTCTTCCCGGTTTCGGCGTCGATCGCCGAGAAGGCACCGCAGACGCCGTGGGCGAAGATCGTCTTCGACTTCGGATCGGCGACCACGGCCGACCAGCCGACGCGCTCGCTGGGCACGTCGGAGAGGTAGACGTTGAAGACGTTCTCCCAGAGTTTCTTCCCCGTCATGGCGTCGAGGCACAGCACCTTCTCCGCCTCCTCGGCGGTTCCGGGGCGGTGGCGGACGAGCGTGTACAGCCGGCCGTCGAGGATCACGGGGGTCGAGATGCCGCCCCCCTCGGGGGTCGACCAGAGGACGTTCGTCCCGTTCTCGAGGTCGAACGAGTCGACGTAGCCGGTTCCCGGAGCGTGCCGGTCGGCTGCCGGACCGCGCCAGTCAGGCCACTGATCGGCCCCCGCGCGGGGGAACGCCCCGGCAGTCACGGCCATCGCACAGGCCAGGATCACGGCACCACTGTGCCGCGCCGTCGAACACGCCATCGGACCCTCCGCTCGTTCCGGGGTCGGGTGAGGACCGGCTCACTTCACCAGACCGGCCGCCTTCAGTTGGTCCTGCAAGGTCGGGCTGACGATCCCCCGTGCGCCGCGTCCTTGGAGCAGCCGGTCGGCCGTGTCGGCCCGGATGCTCTCGATATCGGCTTCCCACCAGCGCCGGCGCTCCGCAGCGTCGGGGACCGTGAATGGCCTCACGATCCGCATCCCCACCCCCAGCGCCGGTTCCTCGGTGTACCACCAGGGGCTTTTGGGGAGATTGGGATCGACTTCCTTCCAGGCCGTGTCCTCGCTACCGCGCCGTGCAGCGCTGCGGCAGCGCTGCGGCTCGTCGTAGTAGGAACCGCCGCGAACGACGCGCGGTGAGAGGTGCGTCGGCCACACGATGGCCGCCATCGCCACCACCGGCTGCGGCAGTGCGGCCTGTCGTGCGTAGCCGTCGGGCAGGAGCTCGTCGATCACCCATTCGCCGACGTTGCCGTGCATGTCGTGGAATCCCCAGGCGTTGGGTTTCTTGGCCCCCACCTCGTGGGTCGTGTCGTCGGCGTTGCCCGCGTGCCAGGCGATCGCGTCGAACTCCTCGGCCGGGGCGGAAAACGGCGTCGCCGTTCCGGCCCGGCACGCGTATTCCCACTCCGCCTCGGTGGGCAACCGGTGGAACCGTCCCGTCAGTCCGCTGAGCCACTTCGTGTACTGCCGCGCGGCGAATTGGGTCATCGTCGCGGCGGGGAGGAGCGGCTCTTCGCCATGGGTGAACGTCGTGGTCGGGTCGTACAGGTTGCTCGGGGCGGTGACCGCGTCGGCTTCGTTGGCGGCGGTCACCGGATTGATCCGCGCCGACTCCATCGCCTTGAAGAGATCGCAGGCGGCCATGTACGCCTTGTATTCAGCCCAGGTGACCTCGCACCGCCCCATCCAGTACGGTTCGACGCGGATCTCGTGGATCGGACCTTCTTCGGGGCCGTGTCCCTCCTCGTCGGCCGGGCTTCCCCTGCGGAACGTGCCTCCGGCGACCGGCAGCATCCGGAAGGTCACGCCGGTGCCCGGGATCGTCTCGTCGTAGGCCACCATCCACCCCCCGGGCACGCGCACGGCCGCGTCGTCGCCAGACGGTTTCTCGTCGCCGGCGACGAATCCGGGAGTGACCGGATCGGCTGCGACCCCGGCCGGGCCGGTGGCGAGGAGCACGAGGTATGGCAGGGCCAGCCATGCCGCCCGGCGACAGGCCGGGCAGCGGCGGAGATCAACGGCGGGGGAAAACCGATGCATGAGGTGGGCAATGGGTTTGGTGGACGGAACTCGCAGTGTACCCTGCGGGAAAACCCCCTGCCCACCTCCGCGCGACGAGTCCGCACCCGTGGCCAACCCCAAACCCACCCGGCCGAACCAGGGCCGCAAGACGCCCCCGGCCGACCCGAAGCCGGCGGAGCGGGTCGTCGCGGAAAACCGCAAGGCGCGTCACGAATACGAGGTCATCGACACGCTCGAATGCGGCATCGCGCTTGTCGGAAGCGAAGTCAAGAGCCTGCGTGCGGGGCGGATGTCACTCGACGAGGCCTACGGCCGCGTCGACGGCCGCGAGGTTTGGTTGCTCGGCTGCGACATCCCGGAATACGAGAAGGCCAATCGGCTCAACCACGTTCCGAAGCGACCGCGGAAACTGCTGCTCCACCGGCGGGAGATCGTCCGCTTCGCCGGCCAGGCACTCGAGAAGGGGCTGACGCTCGTGCCCTTGAAGATGTACTTCAAGGACGGTCGCGTGAAGGTGCTGATGGGGATCGGCCGCGGGCGGAAGCTCCACGACAAACGCGAGAAGCTCAAGGCGGCGACCGCCAAACGCGACATCGATGCGGCCCTGCGGCGCGACCGGAGGGGATGACACCCGCTGTCGGGACGTGCCGAACCCGACAGTCGCGCCGGCTTTCCGGATCAGGCGGGAATGCCGCCGGACCGGGGGGTGACGGCGTCAGTCGGTTTGGCCGATCAACGCCACGCCGGCGAACTCGGTGGAATCCTCAGGATGCCACAGCGGCATACCGCGCTGGATCCGGTCGGCGAGGATGTCGAGCTTTTGCTTCGACCCCGCTGGCGCCCGGGTGGGGGTGAACTCGGCCGTCGGCTGAGGCTCGAAGTTCTCGTCGTGTCCGTAGAGCTCGATGATCTCAAACACGTTGCGGATCCGGGCCATCGAAGAAAGCGACTCCATGCTGGTTGTGTGGGTTGGCGACTTCGCGCACCGGCGTCGCCACGGCTCCTGCGAGCGGCCGACACCGGCCTGACGACGCTTGGATCCCGGACGGATCCTGAACGCCACGGCAACCGGTGCAGACGCAGATACGCGACGGGCGGTGCGACCACCGCTTGCGGCGCAGACACTGCAAAACCGTTCGCCACAGACGCGATCCGGAGGGATCGACGCGGCGAGGTTCACCATCGTCTCCGCCGTATTATGGAAGCGTTCGTGGCGGAGTCAAATAATCCGCGCGCGAACTGTTTTCGCCGTGCGCGGCACATCGGGGATGCGACGTCGCGCTGATCGACATGGTCGGATCGACGCAGTCAACGAGCGTCGTGTTCACGGCACCAGGCGATCTTTTCCGCCGTCGTCGTCGGCTTCGGTCCGGATGCGGCAGCGGGGCGTGCCGTTTTCGGCGCGGGAGCCGGCGGTTCTGGTGGCGCCGCATCGTCGCCGGCGTCTTCACGCGCTACCGTCTGCGGGACATCGTCCGCGGCCGGCGCCGTGGGAGCTGCCGACGCCTTGCCGCCACGCGCCTTGGCGAGGATCTCCGCGGTCGAGAGTTTTTCCTTCGCTGCGGAGGCCGGGACCGGTTTCCCGGTCGATGGCGATGCAGGCGCGGGCCCCGTACCCTTCGCCCGCGCGGCGGCGAGGATGTCGGCGGTCGACGGGCGGTTGCCGGCCGGCTTCGCCACGGCCGGCTTCGCTGCCTTCTCCGCGGGGGCTGCCGCCTTCGGGGCTGCCGCGCGGGGGGCGGCAGGCTTGGCGGCTTTCTCAACCGCCGGCTTCGGCTCCGGCTTGGGCACGATCCGCAGGCACGACGGGTCGATGTCGTACCAGGCGACGTTGTTGAACTGGTCGAACTCGACCAGGCAGCGACCGTTCATGTTCACGGTCTTCACCAGTCCCGTCGCTGCCGCGAACCGGGCCAGTTCCGGCACGCTGCCGTCGACGACGACGTAGCGATCGGTCCACTCGGACTTCAGCCGCTCGATCCGGGCGAACATGGGGCAGCCTGAAATCGGGAGGAGGCAGGAAAATCGTCATGAATGTGCCTCAATCCCCAGGGCCGTGCAAGCGGGCGCGGCGGGCCAACTGCCCAGGACGGCACCGGAGACGATCGCGATTCCACCCGGACCGATCCGGTAGCGCCAGATGACCGTGCAGGGGGGCTCCGGCACGTCTTCGGCGGCCGCAGCGACGAGCACCAGGCCGGCGGTCGGATGGGCAGGCCGTGGCGGCTGACCGCCAGCACCGCGCTCGAACCCGGGACCACGGTCCCGTGCGACGCGGGCGTAGGCCGACCCGAGGCCAGGCCAGGGGCGCGAGAGCCGGCAGGCGACCTCGAAGCACAGCGTTGCCCGGTCGGCTGGGTCGACGGTGACCGCCAGGGAGCAGTGTCCGCTTCCGGCGTGGCCGACGCCGACCAGCGCCGGCGGTTTCCCCCCGTCGCCGACGAGCATCACGTCGGTGATCACGGGGGGGACGCTTCCGGCCGGGCCCTGGTCTCCCTCCAGCGACTGCCAGTCGCCGGGATCGCCGTCGATGGACACCCGGTGGGCCCAGCGGTCACCGGCGCGTGTGAACGTCGCGCTGGCGCCGGCGGCATGGATCACGATCGACCCGCGCGCCCCTCCGCGTCGTGAACGATCCCCGGGTGAACCCGCCGCTGTGCCGTCGCTCATCGCGCGCGCCTCCCGCTGGCAGCCCGTGGAAAACGTGATCGGCCGCCGGATGCGGCCGCCGGCGACCCGGAAAACCCTTGGCGTTTCCCGCGGTCGCCGGAGTGGACAAAGGCCAGGGATGGCTGTGTCCACGGACAGCCAGCGCGGCGAAGGCACCGCACGGCCGGGGGCCCCGTGTCGGGCGACCGCTCCGGGGCGCGGGTGCCGGGATCCCACGCCGCCAGGCTACAGTCGGGGGGCGTTCGGCAGCGCGGCGTCATCCCGGGCACGGGACAACGGACCGGTTCCGCCGCACGCACCCCGACCATGGACCGGACGATGGAACCGCGCCGCTCTCTCGGCTGGCCGATCTTGCTCGGGGTCGTGCTCGTCGGGTCGATCATCGCGCTGGGTGTCGGCTGGGTGCTGGTGAGCATCGCCGCCGCGCTCGGCTCGAAGAACGCCGCCTTCTACTGGGCGATCCTCGGCGTCGGCGTGGCGCTGCTGGTGCTCGTCCTGGTGGGTGTGATCGTCTACGCCTTCCTGACCGTCAAGGCGATCGCGCTGTCGCAGCGGCAGAGCAATTTCATCGACAGCGTCACGCACGAACTGAAAAGCCCGCTGGCCTCCCTCAAACTCTATCTCCAAACCCTCACCCGGCGGCCGGTGTCGGCCGAGCAGCAGGCCGACTTCCACCGCTTCATGCTCGAGGACGTCGAACGCCTCGACACCCTCATCGACCACCTCCTCGACGCGGCCAAGACGCTCCAGCGGCGCGGACCTCGTGGCGGGGAGACGACCGCGCTCGAACCGGTGCTCGTGCAGGCGCGCGACGCCGTCGCCAAACGCTATTCGATCGGGACCGACACGATCCCGATCGGGGCGCTCGACACCGGGGGCGTGCTTGCCGACGCGCTGCGCGTCCGGGGGCGGCCGGCCGATCTCGAGATCCTGTTCCGCAACCTCATCGACAATGCCGTGAAATACTCGTTGCCGACACCCGACGTGCGCGTCGAGGCGGGGGCCGCGACCGGGGGAGGCGTCGTGGTCCGCGTCCTCGACAGCGGTCCCGGCATCCCCGCCCCGGAGCGGCGCAACGTCTTCCGGCGCTTCGTCCGGCTGGGGAGCGAGCTCGAGCGATCGACGCCGGGCACGGGGCTGGGGCTGTCGCTGGTGCAGTCGATCGTCCGCCACCTCCGCGGCCGTGTCACGGTGCGCGACCGGGCGCCGGCGACCGGCACGGTGATCGAGGTCCGGCTCCCCGGTGTCCGCCGCTGATCGGCCCCTCACCGCACGGCCGTCTTTTCGCGGCGCCGATCACGATCCTTGCGGCGCCGGCGCCGGTGCCGTATTCGTGCTCTCCATGGCCGCTCCATCTCCTCCGTCCGGTCCACCGCCGGATCACGTGCCGCTGCGACGCGTGCTGGTCAGTGTCTTCGACAAGACGGGCATCGATCGCCTCGGCCGGGGGCTGGCCGGCGCCGGGGTCGAGGTGCTGAGCACCGGGGGCACCGCCCGGGCGCTGGCCGCGCAGGGGCTCGCGGTGCGCGACGTCTCGGCGTTCACCGGTTTTCCGGAGATCCTCGACGGCCGGGTGAAGACCCTCCACCCGCGGATCTTCGCCGGGCTCCTCTGCCGTGCCGATCGCGCCGACGACCTGTCGACGCTCGCCGAGCACGGCATCGGCACGATCGATGCCGTCGTCGTGAATCTCTACCCGTTCTCGTCGGTCGCCTCGCGTCCCGATTGCCGGGCCGAGGAAGCGATCGAATTGATCGACATCGGCGGTCCGAGCCTCGTCCGCGCCGCGGCGAAGAACCATGCGTTCACGGCGGTGATCACCGATCCGGAACAGTACGACGATCTGCTCGCGGCGCTGGCGGCGGGAAGCACGACGCTCGTCCAGCGGCGGCTGTGGGCGGCCCGCGCCTTCGAGCGGACCGCCGCCTACGACACGCAGATCGCCTCGTGGATGGCGACTCACGCCGGTCTGGTCACTCCCGCCACGCCGGCCGCGGCGACGGCCGTGCCCGACGACGAAGCACCGCTGCCGGCGCGGCTGTCGCTGGAGCTGGAGCGTCGTCTGCCGCTGCGCTACGGCGAGAACCCCCACCAGGCGGCGACGCTGTTCGCCCCCGTCGGCACCAGGGCCGGGTTGGCCGGCCTCCGCCAACTCCACGGCAAGGAGCTGTCGTACAACAACCTCCTCGATCTCGACGCCGCGACGCGGCTGGCCGGGCTTTTGCCGGCGGCGGCGGCGGTGATCATCAAGCACACCAATCCCTGCGGGGCCGCCACCGCGGCGACGGTGGCCGGGGCGTTGGAGGAGGCGCTGGCCGCCGATCCGGTCAGCGCCTACGGCTCGATCCTCGCGGTCAACCGGCCGTTCGACGACGAGGCGGCCCGTGTGCTCACCAAACCGGGACTGTTCGTCGAGGCGATCGCCGCCCCGGCGTTCTCCCCCGGGGCCCTCACGCTCCTCTCCACCGTGCCGAGCTGGAAGGCGTCGGTGCGGCTCGTCGAGGTCCCCTCGGGCGATCCCTGGGAGGCGACGGCGGGGCTGGAGCTGCGTTCCATCGCCGGTGGCCTTCTCGCCCAGCGCCCCGACGACCGCTGCGACGACCCGGCGGCCTGGCGGGTGGCGACGCGTTCCGCCCCGCCGGCGGCCCTGACGCCGCTCCTCGACTTCGCATTCACGATCGTGCGGCGGCTTTCGAGCAACGCGATCGCCGTCTGCCGCGGAGTGGCCGGCTCGCCGGCCGCCGGCGCCACGCTCATCGGGGCCGGTGTCGGGCAGACGGCACGCGTCGATGCGGTGCGGTTGGCGCTGGCCAAGGCGGGCCCCCGGGCCCGCGGCGCGGTGCTCGCCTCCGACGCCTTCTTCCCGTTCGCCGACTCGATCGAGCCGATCGCCGCAGCGGGGATCGCGGCGATCATCCAGCCCGGTGGGTCGAAACGGGACCCCGAGGTGATCGCCGCGGCCGAGGCGGCCGGAATCCCGATGGTCTTCTCTTCGCACCGCCATTTCCGGCACTGACGAAAGCGCGACCGGAGCCATGCCGTCGATCCTCGACGCGATCGTCGCCCGGAAGCAGGACGAGGTCCGCGCGGCACGGCAGCGCGTGTCCCTCGTCGACCTCGAACGGGCCGCCGCCAGTGCATCGCCGCCGCGCGATTTCTTCGCCGCCGTGACCGCGCCGGGTGCGGTTCGGTTGATCGCCGAGTTCAAACGCCGCAGCCCGTCGGCCGGGCCGATCCGCCCCGGCGCCGAGGTGGCGAGGGTCGTCAGCGCCTACGCCGCGGCCGGGGCCGCCGCCCTCTCGATCCTCACCGACGGACCCGGCTTCGGTGGCGACCTCGCCGACCTGGCCGTTGCCCGGGAAGCGGTCCCGCTTCCGCTGCTCCGCAAGGAGTTCGTGATCGACGCGTATCAGGTCGTCGAGGCTCGTGCCGCCGGCGCCGACGCGGTCCTGCTGATCGCCGAGTGTCTCGACGACTGCCGGCTGCGGAGCCTGTACCGCCTGATCCTCGACCTGGGAATGACGCCGCTGGTGGAGCTGCACGACGCGGCCAACCTGCCGCGCGTGGTCGACACCGGCGCGACGCTGATCGGTGTCAACAACCGCGATTTGCGCACGATGACCACCGATCTCGACCACGTCCTCCGCCTCCGGCACCGGGTGCCCGAGGCATGCGCCCTGGTCGCGGAGAGCGGAATCCGGACCCCGGCCGACGTCGCCCGTCTCGCCGCGGAAGGAATCGACGCGATGCTCGTCGGCGAGTCGCTGCTGGCCAGCCCCGACCCGGGGGCCGCCGCGGCGCGGCTGGTGGCGGCCGCCAGCCACGGCTGAGCCGCCACGGCGGTGCCGCTCACGCCGCGCCGCCCGCCTTCGCACCGGCAGCGATCGTCCCGCGCTTCGCCGTCGCCGGTCGGCCGAGCAGAAACAGGACACGATTCATGGCGCTGCTCCTCAGGAATGACGCCTCTCGGTTCAGCAGCTTCCGTGCCGGACCGTGACCCGTCTCGTGGCGCTGTCCACAAGGCCGGGAAATGGTCGGGTCACCGGCCTCGCGCGGGAGCCGCTGCCCGAGGCATGGGCAATGGCTGCCGCCGGCCTCAGCAGGGCTCGGCACCCGCTGCGGTGCCCGCCCGCTCCGGTGAACGATCGCCGACGAAGCGGTAGCCGGTGCCGCGGACGGAGAGAAAATGGACCGGCTTCGACGGATCGGCCTCGAACGCCTGGCGGAGGTTGAACACGAACGTGTCGACCGTCCGGGTCGCCGGGGGACGGGCGAGCCCCCAGACCTTCGTCAGCAGCTCCTCGCGCGACACGACCGAGCCCTCGTGTTCGACGAAGTAGCGGAGAAGTTTCATCTCCAGGTTCGTCAGCCGGACCGGCTGATCACGGAGCCGGGCCTCGAACGTGTCGAAGTTCACCTCGGCGTCGCCGAACCGGTAGCGGCTGCCGCGACCGCCCGGCTCGCCGACCGCCGCCGCCCTCACCACGCGCCCGCGGCGGGCCAGCAGGCTGCGGACGATCGACAGCAATTCGTCGAGGTCGAACGGCTTCTGCAGGTACACGTCGGCTCCGGCGTCGAAGCCGCGGATCCGATCCTCGACGAGCGTCCGCGCCGTGAGCATCACGACCGGCAAGGCATGCCCACGCTCGCGGAGCGCTTCACAGACCGCGTAGCCGCTCATTCCCGGCAGCATCAGGTCGAGGACCACCAGATCGACCGGCGGATCCTCCCGGCCGACCGTCTCCAGCGCCGTCTGCCCGTCGCCGACGGCCGTGACCCGCAGGCCTTCCGCCTCGAGGTTGAACTTGATCCCGATCGCGAGGTGCTCCTCGTCCTCGACGACGAGGATGTGCGGCAGCGATGTGGACATGGGAAGGGACACGGCGGGTGCACCGCTCACGGCGTTCGGCCATGCCGCCCGATCAGCGCGCCAGCGCCGGCCGGCCGCGGGGCACGCGCGCGAAGCCGTGGTCGACGAACCACAGCCAGGCGTCGGTCACCGTGGCCTCGAACGGTCGGAACGAGTATCCCAGTTCGCTGCGGGCCCGGGCCGACGAAAAATGGTGGGGGAGGGCAGCCATCGCCGTCGCCGCAGAGTTCACCGGGAGCTCGTGACGCGTGAACAGGCTCGCCAGGTCGCCGCACCATCCGGCGGCCCGGAGCAGCGTCTGGGGAGCGGTGCCGAGCGGCTGCATCCGTCCGGCGATCCGGGCGAACGTCCGCCATGCCTCGAGGTATGACAGTCCGTGGCCACCGAGGATGTAGCGGCGTCCACGGCAGCCCCGCTCGGCCGCCGCGAGGGCCCCCGCGGCGACGTCGCGGACGTCGACGAAATCGTTCCCGCCCGGCGGTGCCAGCACGCCGCGCCCCTGGCCGACCTCGAGGAGCATCCGACCGCTGGACGGTTTCCAGTCCCAGGGCCCGAGCATGTAGGTCGGGTTGACGATCACGGCGTCGAGTCCGCGCTCCACCTCGGCGACCACCGCCGCCTCGGCCTCGCGCTTCGTGATCACGTAGGGGCACTCGGGCATCAGCCCGGGGGGCGTGTCCTCGTCGGCCGCATCGCCGTCGGAGCGGAGACCGATGGCGTCGACGCTCGACACGTGGACCAGCCGGGCGCCGGCGTCCCGGGCGGCGCGGGCCACCCGGGCGGTGCCGCCGACGTTGGTCGCGTGCATCGCGTCGAAGTGCCGCCAGCCGCAGTGGACGTGTGCGGCGGAGTGGAACACCGCCCGGCAACCGTCGAGCGCCGCTCCCAGGGCAGCGCCGTCGGCGAGGTCGGCCACGACCGCTTCGACCGGCAGGCCGGCGAGCGTGCGCGAGGCCGCCGTGGCGGAGCGGACGACGGCCCGCACCCTCCAGCCGCGGTCGACCAGCAGGCGGACGAGGTTGTTGCCGAGCAGCCCCGTCGCCCCGGTGACGGCCGCCACGGGCGACGAGCGCGGGACCGGCTCCATGTCCGGCGTGGTAAGGGGGGCGGACCGGGAGGACGTAACGGTGGGGACGGGTGGCATGGTGGATCGCCCTCGAGCCTGTCGAAGACCAAGCTGGGCCGACGCGATCCATCGATCGGCACCGCCCTCAAGTGTAGTTCGGGCGGCCAGTGCCCCGTACTTTCGCTCCCCTGGGTCGGGGACGCGATTGACGGGTTCGGCGGACGCCGCGGAAAATGCCGTTTGTGGGGTTGGAAACCGCCGCAGCGGCGGCATTTGCGCCTTCCCGGCCCCCTGCGGCCGGGTGCCGGGGGCGGCTTCGAGGCCGGGGCACCCATGGGAACGAGGCTGGGGACAAGGAGGGCCTGGTGAGCGGTGCCGACGTCAGAGTCGAGCCGGTGGAGTCGTGGTCGCAGCGGCGGCGGTTCATCCGGCTCCCGTGGCGGATCTACGCCGACGACCCGTGCTGGATCCCCCCCCTGGTCCACTCGCAGGAGGAGCTGCTCAATTTCCGGCCCCACCCTTTCTACGAGCGGTCACGGACACGTTCGTTTCTGGCCGTCCGTGGCGGGAGGGACGTGGGGAGAATCACGGCGTTGGTCAACGCCGGACACGTCGAACGGTATGGCGAACAGCGAGGGTTTTTCGGGTTCTTCGAATGTGACGACGACCCCGCCGCCGCCCGGGCCCTGTTCGGTGCGGCGCGCGACTGGCTCCACGGCGAGGGGATGACCGCCATCCGCGGGCCGACCAATCCGTCGCTCAATTACGAATGCGGCTTGTTGATCGAGGGGTTCGACACGCCGCCGTTCTTCATGATGACCCATGCCCGCCCCTGGTACGGGGCGCTCGTCGAGGCGAACGGCTTCGGCAAGGTCGAGGACCTGTACGCCTTCTGGGGCGCGACCTCGATGCTCGACACGCTCGACTCCAAGCTCGGCGTGATGGTGCAGGGAGTGAAGGAGCGGTTCGGCGTCTCCGTCCGGCCGCTCGACCGGCGGCGGTTTGCGGCCGAAGTGCGGATGTTCCTCGACATCTACAACTCCAGCCTCGGCGGCACCTGGGGATTCGTGCCGTTGACCGACGGCGAGGTCCGCCACATGGCGGCGAGCCTCGAGCACCTGATCGTGCCGGAGTTGGCGCTCGTCGCCGAGGTCGACGGCAAGCCGATCGGGGCGGTCTTCTGCCTGCTCGACTACAACCCGCGGATCAAGGCGATCAACGGCCGGCTGTTGCCGTTCGGCTTCCTCCGGCTGCTGTGGAACAAGCGCGCCATCAAGCGGATGCGCGCGATCAGCACCAACGTGATCCCCGAGTACCAGGCGTGGGGTGTCGGGTTGGTGCTCCTGGCGGCGCTCGTTCCCCAGGTGCGGCAGTGGGGGATCGAAGAGGTGGAGTTCTCGTGGGTGCTCGAGAGCAACCACCTCTCGAAGCGGTCGCTGGAACGCGGGGGCGCCCTCGTGACGAAGAAGTACCGGATCTACCAAGACGATCCGCCGCAGGCCTGAGCCCTCGCGCCGCGACGAGGAGGGGGGACCCCGTCAGCGGTCGGTGAACGGCTTGTCGCCGAACGCCGCGCGCGGCGGATCGGCGGTGTCGCCGAGGTCGTGGCGGAGCCGGTCGAGTTCGGCCCGCAGATCGCGGAGCCGGTCGGCGTAGGCCGGGTCGTCGTGGAAGCTCCGCGTCTCGAGCGGGTCGGCCTCGCGGTCGAGGAGCTCCCAGTCGTCGACGTCCGGCCCGTAGTAGTGGACGAGCTTGTAGCGGTCGGTGACGACGCCCCGGTGCGGCCGCACCCGGTGTGGCACCGGGTACTCGTAATAGTGGTAATAGAGGCTCGTCCGCCAGTCGTCGGGTGAGTAGCCCGCCAGCAGCGGCTGCAGGGCGCGACCCTGCAGCCCATCCGGCACCGGCACCCGCGCCAGCGCGAGGAACGTGGGGGCAAAATCGACCAGCGACACGATCCGCGCGCAGCTGCTCCCCGGCTCGGTCAGCCCCGGCCAGCGGACGATCAGCGGTGTGCGCAGCGACTCCTCGAAGATCCAGCGCTTGTCGAACCAGCCGTGCTCGCCGAGGAAAAAGCCCTGGTCGCTCGACAGGATCACGACCGTCTCGTCGGCGATTCCCTCGGCCTCCAGCGCGTCGAGCATCCGGCCGACCGCATCGTCGACGGCCTTCACGCAGGCCAGGTAGTCGTGCATGTAGCGCTGGTAGCGCCAGCGGACGAGGTCGCGGCCGGAGGGCCGTGCCGCCCGGAAGGCGTCGTTGCGCGGGGCGTAGTAGGCGTTCCAGGTCACCAGTTCCCCGGGCGTGATTCCCGGCGGCGGGCGGAGCTTGGCGTCGAGCTCGGTGAATGTCCGGTCGAGCCCCATGTCGTGATCGCTCACCGCCCGGCTCCGGCCGGCGTAGTCGTCGAACAGCGTCGCCGGCTCGGGGTGGACGCGGTCGCCGTCCCAGCCCAGATGGCGCAGCGGCGGCGACCATTCCCGGTGCGGCGCCTTGTGCTGGCTCATGAGGAGGAAGGGCTTCGTCCGGTCGCGGTTGGCGAGCCAGGCGATCGACAGGTCGGTGATCACGTCGGTGACGTACCCGCGGTGCTGGGTCTTGCCTGCCGCGGTGAGCATCGGCGGGTTGTAGTAGATCCCCTGTCCCAGGAGGATCTCCCAATGGTCGAAGCCGGTCGGTTCGCTGACCAGATGCCATTTGCCGATCAGCGCCGTCTGGTAGCCGGCATTCTGGAGGAGCTTGGGAAACGTCGTCTGCGCGCCGTCGAACCGGCAGTTGCTGTTGTTGTAGAAGCCGTTGGCGTGCGAGTACTTGCCGGTGAGGATCGTCGCCCGGCTCGGGCCGCAGATCGAGTTGGTCACCAGGCAGCGGTCGAACCGCATCCCGTCCTTCGCGAGGCGGTCGATGGAGGGCGTGTCGAGCAGGCGGCGGCTGTCGCCGTAGCAGGACAGCGCCTGGCAGGTGAGGTCGTCGCAGAAGATGAGAAGGATGTTGGGCTCGCGCGCCGCGGCCACGGTCGGCGACAGGGCGACGAAGGCCATGGCGACCAGCTGCCGCCACCGCCACCCGGCACGCGAGCGGGGAGCGGCGGTGACGTGCGGCGACGCCGACGGCCGAGTGGACATTGTCACGATGTGCCTCGTGCCTGGTGGTTTCGAGTGCTGGAAGCATAGGCCAACGTCCGCCGTCGGGCCACGCTCCACGGGCGCGTCGTCACGCCTCGGGAACGGGTCGCGTTCGCGATCGCATGGCGCCGCGGGTACGATGCCGCGACGCTTCCGTCCACCTCTTGGGCACGAGGTCGTCCATGACCGTCACGGTTAACCGCTCCCCCCGCGTGATCATGGAGGGAATCGCGGTCGCTGCCGTGGTGGTGGCGTGTGTCGCCGGGCCGCTCGCCATCGGCGGGGCACCGGGGTGGGCACGCCTCGCGCTCGATGCCCTCGTCGCCCTCGCGACGCTCGCCTGGGCCCTCTCGGCACGGCGGTCGCCATGGCTGCTCGCCCTGCCCATGGTGGCGTTGGCGATCGGCTTCCTCCAGCTCGTCCCCCTTCCCGACGGCCTGCTCCTCGGAATCGCCCCGGTGTCGGCGGGGCGCTGGAAGGTCGCGCTCGACGGGATCCCCGGGGTGAGTGGTCGGATCGCGGTCGATCCGCATGCCGCCGCGCTGTCGCTGCGGCAGTTGTTCTTCGGGCTGGGGCTCGTCGCGGTCGTCGCCGATCTTGGGCGCGTGCCGCGGTGGCGGCGCTGGATAGCGGGGGCGCTGGCAGTGGCGGCGGTCGTGATCCTGGCGACGGGACTCGCCTTTCCGGTGAAGAAACAGCAGGGAGTGGCCAGGCTCCTGGGCATCTATCCGCTGTCCGGGCCGCTCGATTTCTGGCGCAGCCCGGTGGTCGAGCCGGTGGCCAGCGCCGCGATCGCCTATCCGCTGCAGATCACCGCCGCCGGGCGGCGTTACGAGGTCGACGAATGGGTCACCGGCGACGGCTTCGGCTCGTACGTCGACACCAACAAGTTCGCCGGCGGCGTCTATCTCACGCTTCCCGTGGCGTGCGGAGTGTGGCTCGCGGCGTCGGTGCGCTGGTTACCGGGGGCGGTCGGGGCGGCGGTGCGGTTCGGCGTCGCCGTCGCGGCGCTGCTCGGCGGCGTCTGGGTGACGGGCCGGATGGCCGGGTCCCGGGCCGGGACGGCGGCCCTGGCATTCGCGCTGCTGGTGCTCGTGGCGGGCGCGGTGCGGGTGAAGTGGCTGCGGTGGGCGGCAGGAGGGCTGGTCGCCGGTGCGGCGGTACTGTTGCTGACGGCGCTGCTGGTCCTGCACGGTCCGCTGCGCGGGCTCGAGCGCGCCGTTCCCGATCGCTTCGAACCGACGATCGCCAAACTGCTCTCCGACGGCCGTGTCGAGGCGGCGCGCGTCGCCAACCGGATGTTCCGTGCGGCCCCGCTGCTGGGCACCGGCCTGGGCAGCTATCGGGGATTGTTCGTGCAACTTGTCCGCGACTCGAGAGTTCATTTCGCCTTCGCCCACGACGACGTCGACCAGTGGCTCGCCGAGACCGGGCTGGTCGGCCTTGCCGCCGAGATCGGGCTGTGCGTCGCGATCGGCATGGCGTGGTGGCGGTGGCGGAAACGGGTCGCTGCCGAGGACTGGGGTGTGACGGCCGGGGTGTTCGCGGCCCTGGCGGGATTGGCCGTGCACTCGTTCTTCGATTGGAACCTCCACCTTCCCGCAAACGCCTTCCTCGCCGCCGTCCTCGTCGGCTCGGCGCTGTCGGCGGTTCCCGCCGTGGCGGCTCGAAACGGCGAGGGCCGCGAGGCCACTGCCGGTGGGCGATCCGCCACGATCCTCGCCGGGCTCCTCTGCCTGGCGACGGTGACCGGCGTGGGGCTCGTGTCCCGTGACGTCGGTTCGCAACGCTCCGCACGGCAACTCCGCGAGGCCCTGGTAGCCGTGCGGCGGGCGGCCCAGGCCAAACCCCCGGAGCCGCTTCCGCGGGAGACGCTCGAGGCGGCGCTCGTGGCCGGCGCCGCCGCCCGCCGCCTCGATCCGGGCAATCCCACGCTCCCGCTCCTCGAGGGGCAAGTCTTGCTGCACCTCGCCGACGGGGCCGACCCCGCCGCTGCGGCGGGCTTGCTCGAACGCGCCGACGAGTCGTTTCGCCAAGCCCGTCGCCGGTCGGCGGTCTGTCAGGGGTTGCCTGAGCCTGTGCCGCCGGTTCGCCCCGGTCGATAGCCGACCGAGCGGCCCGACCGCCGCTGGCGGTGCCGGCGGCCCGGAGGCCGGGGCGATGGCTCCGCTGCCGGCGGCGCGGGAACGTCGGCCGGCCCAGACCGTGGCGTGTCCGTCCGCTCCGGGCCGCCGCGGATGTGGTCCCCGGAGACTGCCTCGCGGAGCGCTCGCGTCGCCTCGCGGCGGCGCCGGTCAAGGGCCTCTCGCGGCGGGGCGGCGGGGATCAGGCAGTCGCAGCCGCCGCCGATCAGGTCGCGGCGCCCTGCCTCCTCGAGGGCCCGTTTCACCTCGAACCAGTTCTCCGGCTTGAAGAACTGGAGCAGGGCCCGCTGTTGGCGCCGGTCGCGCAGCCCGCGGGCGATCTTCACCGGCTGGCCGGTCATCGGGTCGCGCCCGGTGTGGTACATGCAGGCGGCGATGTCGAACGGACTGGGGATGAAATCCTGGACCTGGTCGGGCTTGTATCCGTTCCGTTTGAGGAACACCGCCAGTTCGATCATCTCCTCCAGCCCACTGCCGGGGTGGGCGGCGATGAAGTAGGGCACCGTGTACTGCTTCTTGCCGACGCGGCTGCTGGCGGCCTGGAACGCACGATCGAACTCGACGTAGTCGTCGGCCGCCGGCTTTTTCATCAGCCGGAGGACCTCCGGATCGGTGTGCTCGGGGGCGACCTTGAGGTGGCCACCGACGTGGTGGGCCGCGAGCTCGGCGAGGTATTCCGGATCGCGCCGCGCGAGGTCCATCCGCACGCCGCTGGCCACGAGGACGCGCTTCACGCCGGGAACGGTCCGCGCCTCGCGCATCACGGCGCGGAGCGGGGCGTGGTTGGTGTCGAGCAGCTTGCAGATCGTCGGATGGACGCACGACAGCCGCCGGCACTTCGCCTCGACGTCGGGGCGCGAGCAGCGCATCGTGTACATGTTGGCGGTCGGCCCGCCGATGTCGGAGATCGTGCCGGAGAAACCGGGCCGGCCGGCGATCGTCGTGATCTCGGCGATGATCGATTCGCGGCTCCGGCTCTGGATGATCCGGCCTTCGTGGGCGGTGATCGAGCAGAAGGTGCAGCCGCCGAAGCACCCGCGCATGATCTGCACGCTCGTCTCCACCACTTCGAATGCCGGGATCCGGGCGGTGCCATAGGCCGGATGGGGAAGGCGCGTGAACGGGAGACCGTAGACCGCGTCCATCTCCGCTTCCTCCAGCGGCAGCGCCGGAGGATTGACGACCACGGCCTCGCGGCCGTGCCGCTGGACGAGACGCCGGGCGTTGTGGGGATTGGTCTCGAGATGGGCGACGCGCGTCATCTCGCAGAACGCCAGCGGATCGGTTGCCACGGCGTCGAACGGAGGCAGTTCGAGCGTGCCGGGCCACCCGGAGCCGGGGCCGGAGGGGATCGGTTCGCTCGCGCCGAGGCGGTAGGCGACGCCACGGAGGTCACGGAGATCACGGATCGTCCGGCCGGCGTCGAACCCGCGGACGATCGCCAAGACAGTCCGCTCCCCCATGCCGTAGCCGACGAGGTCGGCCTTGGCGTCGAGGAGGATCGAGCGGCGGACCTTGTCACTCCAGTAGTCGTAGTGGGCGATCCGCCGCAGGCTCGCCTCGACGCCCCCCGCCACGACCGGCACTCCCGGAAACGCCTCGCGGGCCCGTTGGCAGTAGGCGAGCGTCGCCCGATCAGGACGCCGACCGATGGCACCGTCGGGGGAGTAGGCGTCGTCGTTGCGTACCTTGCGGTTGGCGGTGTAGTGGTTGATCATCGAATCCATGTTGCCGGCCGAGACGGCGAAGCACAGCCTGGGACGGCCGAACTCGCGCCACGGCAGGCACGAGTTCCACTCCGGCTGGGCGACGACGCCGACACGGAACCCCGCCGCCTCGAGGAGTCGGGCGATGAGCCCGTTGGCAAACGCCGGGTGATCGACGTAGGCGTCTCCCGTGACGAGGACGACGTCGACGGCATCCCAGCCGCGGGCCTCCATCGCCGCCCGCGATGTCGGCAGTGGCGCGGCAGCACAGCGCCCCGCGACGAGACCGAGCGGCAGCGGGTCCGCCGCCGGCGTCGGTCGCGAGGATTCGGGAAGGGTCGCTGGGGGCATGGGTGCTCGTGGCAGGCGTATGCACGAGTCGACTCCCCGGCCACGAGCCGGTCGGGAGCCGCCCTCCGGGCAAGTGTAGCCCAGACGCTACGGCGATACCGGCGGACCGGCGTTGCCGGCACCGGGACGCGCGGAGAGAATCGTTTCGCGCCGGCAGTGCCTCACCGTCGTGGTGATCCCGGCAGTCGTCTCCCGTGTCGTCGCGGCGGCGCGACCCGCAGCACGGATACCGAGGACCGGTTCCCCATGAGTCGAGTCGGTCGCCACCGTGCGGTCCTGCTCCGGGCGATCCTCGTCGTCGGCCCGCTCGCGGGGTGCTGGCTGGAGCGGATCACGGTCGCCGACGAGGGCCCGCCGCGTGTCGCCGGGCTGATCCGGCAGTTGGGGGCGGATGAGTTCGCCCAGCGCGAGGCCGCCAGCCGGGGGCTGGCGGCGGTCGGCGTGGCGGCGCTCGGACCGCTCGAGGCGGCGATGGAGGGTGACGATCTCGAGGTCGCCAGCCGGGCGGCGGAGATCGTCCGTGGCTTCCTCACCGGCACCTCCGCCGAGGAAGCGGACGACGCCGAGGCCGCCGCGGCCCGGCTCGAACTGGCGACCGCCGCCGAGCAGGTGCTCTGTCGGGTCGCCGAACGTGCCGACGCGCCGCTGGCGGGATTCGCGATCGCCGCCCTCGATTTCCACCATCGGGGCGTGTCGCAGGAGTCGCTCGAGAATCTCGAGGAGCTCGGTGCCCGGTTCACCGACGAGTTCAGCCCGATCACCGGGACTCGTGGCCTGTCGGTCACCATCGGTGCCGAATGGCGCGGCACAGCCGACGATCTTCGCCTCGTGCCGCGCGTCCGCAACGTGGTCCAGGTCGCGGTCCGTGGGGTCCGTCTCGACGATGCGGCGGCGGCGGCGCTGGGGCGTGTCCGTGGCGTGGAGCGATTCGAGTTCTACGGCACGGGCATCGGTGACGGTGCCCTCGATCTGCTCCGCAGCCGGTTTCCCGAGGCGCGGATCGACGTCCGCAAAGGGGGCAAGCTCGGTGTCGGCGGCCGGCCGACGGTGGGACCCTGCCAGATCACCAACGTCGTCGACGGTTCCGCGGCTGACAGGGCCGGCCTGCAGATCAACGACACCGTGCTGGCGATCGACGGGCAGCCGGTGCCGAACTTCGAGGCCCTCACCGAGAAGGTGGGAAAGCACGGCCCCGGGGAGACGCTCGTCCTCGAGGTCGAGCGCAGCGTCGACCGCGGCCGAGCCGAGAAGTTCACCACGCGCGTCGTCCTCGACGGCTGGGATTGAGGGGCCGCGCGCCGGGCCGCCGATGTCCGCCGCCAGGAATGGCCGGAGCAGGGGAGACAGATGGCGGACGAACCGGTCGACGTTCGATGGCACCCGCAGGCGGTGTCGCGCGAAGAGCGCGAACGGCTCGCCGGACACCGCGGCGGCGTGGTCTGGTTCACCGGGTTGTCGGGGTGCGGCAAGAGCACCGTCGCCAACCTCGTCGACCAGCGGCTCCACGCCCGCGGCATCCGCAGCTTCGTGCTCGACGGCGACAATGTCCGTCACGGCCTGTGTGCCTCGCCAGCGCTGCTGCGCGACCGTCTCGGTGCGGCGGGCGCCGAACGCTTCGGCCTCGGCTTCGGACCCGAGGACCGGTCCGAGAACGTCCGTCGCGTCGGAGCAGTGGCGGAGCTGTTGGTGGAGGCCGGCATCGTCGTGCTGACGGCCTTCGTCAGTCCGTACCGTCGCGACCGGGAAGCGGTGAGGGAGCTGTTCGCCCCGGGGGATTTCGTCGAGGTGTTCGTCAAGGCGTCCGTGGAGGTCTGTGAGGCCCGCGATCCCAAGGGGCTGTACCGCAAGGCCCGGGCGGGCCTGCTCAAAGGGTTCACGGGGATCGACGATCCCTACGAGGAGCCACTGTCCGCCGAGCTCGTCCTCGACTCCGCGGCCGTTCCGGCGGACGTGCTTGCCGGCGCGGTCGTCGACCGGCTGGCCGATCTGGGGATGATTCCCCGGGCCGTCTGCTGAGCCTTCGGCGTCAGGCGGCGGCGCTGTTGGGCCGGTCGTGATCGGCCGTGGAGCGGAGGAGGATGCATCCGCGCGAGATTTCCGCCCGCCCCGGACTGCCGACGGCGGTCGTCGGACAGGCGACGAGGCCGTGGAGATCGTCCCAGGCATGGTGCAGCGCGTGGGGGATCGAGCAGGCGCTGACGTTGCCGGTCCGGGCCGTCATGCCATTGAGCGGCGGGCAGCGGATCCCGAGCGGCTCGAGCTGCATCCCTGTGAAGCGCACGATCCCCGCGCCGGCCTGGTGGGGCACGACGTGATCGACGTCGCCCCCCGACAACCCCGTGGCCGCCAGGGCGTCCGCGACCGCGGCCGCCATCGCCCGGGGCGCCGCGTCGGCGATCGCCATGCCGTCGAGCGAGTAGACCAGCCGATGCCGGTCGATGCGGCTCCCTCCCGCCGGGGTCGGCACGGGAACGGCGTCGGCGACGTGGAAGTCGAACGCAGGCCGGGCGACACCCACCTTGTTGGCGTGGGCGTGCTCGATCGTGAAGTGGACCGGATACCGTGACGACGTGACCGGGGCGACCAGCGTCGCCGTCGCCATGTCGCCGAACAGACCGCCGGTCTGCCGGCAGCCGTAGTCGGTGATCCGGCTGATGCGGTTGGTGACGACGACGAGCGCGAACCCGTCGTCACCGAACAGGCCGCGGGGCGCCCAGCGGTCGTCAAGGAGTGCGAGGGCCCGGGCGAAGCCGCTGCAGAACCAGTTGATGCCCATCGCCCGGCAGCGGTCGAGGCCGAGCCGGCGCACCAACGCGCGGGCGGCATGCCCCGGCCGCTCGCAGGCGGCGGCGGCAGGGCCGAGATAGCGCTGCGCGACGCTCGGCGGGATCAGCGACGGCGACACCAGGAGGATGCCCCGGCAATCGGCCAGGTCGCAGCCGGTCTGGCGGACGAGCCGGCGCACGGCAGCGATCGCCATCGTCAGTTCGTCGTCGAGCGAGATCCCACGGGCTTCGATGCCGGTGTGGTGCCGGAACTTCCGCGGCATCTCCGGGCCGAACCAGCCGTTGTCCAGGATCCAGTCAGGTTCGTGGACGGCGATCGCCGCGATTCCCAGCGAGTTGCCCATGAAGCGCCGTGACATCGCCCACCTCCGCATCCCGGCCCCGGGACCCGGGGGCGGGAATATGCCGACTGGCGGCCCCCGGAGCCAGCGGGAAATCGGCGGGACTTCCCACCGCACACTCTCCCCCGTCGAGCGGGCCGGTCGGCCGCTCCCCCGCAGGTCGGAATTACCCTCGGGGTGCGGTCGGTGCAAATCGCACGGTCTGGACGCCACCGGGATCGTCCGCTGCCAGGCCGGGCGGCAGGATCCGCAGCCACGAAAGTCACTTCCGTGGCCCGATCAACTCCACAAGATTGCCGTCCGGATCACGGACGACGGTCAGGAATTGGTCCCCTGGGGGCACGAGCGTCGCCGGGAGGGCGACGGGTGACCGGGCGATCGGCTTGACGCCGAGTTTCTCCAGGCGTGACAGCGCCGCCGTCGTGTCGGGAACGAGGATCGTCAAATACCGGAAGCCGGTGTGGCTGTGGATGAATTCGTTGGGGCTGCGGGCGGGCTGCGTCCCGGCGACCTGCATGAGCTTGAGCTTCGTCGCCTGCGGCCCCCTGCCGAGCACGAGCACCCTGATCGATAGCGGTTTGTTGTCGGTGAGGCCGGCCGCGGCGGCGATGTCGGCCGAAACGTCGAAACCGGGCAGTTCACTGAACCCGATCCCCTCGGTGTAGAAGCGGACCGACTTCTCGATATCGGTGACGACGGTGCCGAGGTCGATCGTCGTCGACGGGAAGGGGACCTGATCCGCCGCCCGGGCGCCGGGGAGCATGAGCGGCGAGGCGATGAGGAGAGCGGTGAACAGGCGGCGCATGGTGGGGGCCCTCACGGCAACGCGGGATGAAAAACGGCGGGCCGCGGAAACCGCGGCCCGCCGGATGATCTTCGTCCGCCCCGTCGCGGTCAACCGCCCGCCGGCGCGGCCGTGGGCCGGGCCTCAGTCGAGAAACCCGGCGAGCTCCTCGCTGCGGGCCGGGGCTTGCAGCTTGCGGACCGCCTTGGCCTCGATCTGCCGGATCCGCTCGCGCGTCACCTTGAAGATGTGCCCCACCTCCTCGAGCGTGTAGCTGTAGCCGTCGCCGAGGCCGTAGCGGAGCTTGATGATCTCGCGCTCCCGGTAGGAGAGGCTCTTGAGGACCTTGGCGATCCGGTTGCGGAGCATCTCCTGGGCGGCACCGACAGCCGGGTTCTCGGCGCCGCTGTCGGGGAGCAGATCGCCGAAATGGCTGTCCTCGCTGTTGCCGACGGGGCGATCGAGGCTGATCGGGTAGCGGCTCATCGCGGTCACCCGCCGGGTTTCCTCCAGCGGCGTTCCGGCGCGGGCCGCGATCTCCTCGATCGTCGGCTCGCGGCCGTACTCCTGGAGCAGCTGCCGGGCAACGTTGCGCACCCGCGACATCGTCTCGACCATGTGAACCGGGATGCGGATCGTCCGGCTCTGGTCGGCGACGGCCCGGGTGATCGCCTGGCGGATCCACCACGTCGCGTAGGTGCAGAACTTGAACCCGCGGCGGTACTCGAACTTGTCGACCGCCCGCATCAGCCCGGCATTCCCCTCCTGGATGAGGTCGAGGAACGACAGGCCGCGGTTGCGGTACTTCTTCGCGATCGACACCACGAGCCGGAGGTTGCCCTCCGACAGGCCGCGCTTTGCCTTCTGGTACCGCATGTAGATGACGCGGATCTCGTCGACGCGCCGCTTGAGGCTCGCCGGGGTCTCCTGGCAGGCCTTGAGGATCGCTCGGTACTCCTCGACGAGCTTCTCGCGGCCCGTCGGCGGCTGCTTCGACCGCTTGTGGGCCTCGATCTTGCCGCGCAGGTCGCGTAGCTGACGGACGAAGTCCTCGAGGGCCGGGATCATCGCCTCGATCCGCTGCGTCCGCAGGCCGAGCTCTTCGACGAGGCGCACGCAGCGCCGCCGGCGCCGCCCGAGCCGTGCCCAGGCCTCGCGCCGTTCCGCCATCCGCCGCTTCTTCGACAGGGCGATGCGGTAGTCGGCCTTGTTCTGGCGCAGAAGCACCTCGAGCGTGCGGAGGTTGTGGGGCAGACGTCCGAGGATCTGATCCTTCTCCAGCCGGTCGGTGACGCTGACCTGGACGGTCCGGTCGAACGGCAGCTCGCCACGGTGGACGCGCGCCAGCACCTTGTAGGCGTGCCGGCAGACATACTCGCACTCCAGCAGCTTGGCGCGGAACGCCGCCCGGGTCGTCTCGATCTGCCGCGCGAGGTGGATTTCCTGGGCCCGGGTGAGCAGCGGAATCTCGCCCATCTGCGTGAGGTACATGCGGACCGGATCGTCCGACCAGTTCTCCCCCTGCTCGACGAGCAATTCCTCGCCGTCCCCGACGGTGTCGGTGTCGGCGTCGTTTTCCGTCTCGGCCTCCAACTCCCCGTCGGTGAGGACCGGGGCCTCGTCGTCGGCGAGCAGGTCGGCGTCGGCCTCCTCGGCATCGACGACCTTCACGGTGAGGTCCTCGACCTCCTGCGGATTGGAGACGACGTCGTCCTCGAGTTCGTCCAGCAGCGAGTCGTACAAGATGAGGGCTCCTGGGGTTCCACAGGTGCGGCCAGCATCGGGAGCGCGGAGTGCCCCCGGGCGTGGCCGGTCATTGCCAATCGATCACTTGATCACCACGACGCGCCCGCGAAGGCAGCGCCGCTTGCCTCGATCACTCCTCATGCTCGATCGCGGTCGCTCGTCTCCGCCCCGGCTGTGGACGTCGCACCATGATTCGGATGGCGAACAGTGTGATTCAAGGCGCCCGTGAGTCCAGTCACGTTCCGACCCTTCCGCCGGCACCGTGCCGGGAGCGGATGATCGGCTCGTCTTGCCCAGTCCACCAGGCCAGTCCACCAGGCCAGTCCACCAGTTCAGTCCACCAAGCCACGTTCACCACGGCGATCCGATCCCCCCTTATGAACCGAACAGGAAACGATGGAGTCCGGACGGTAGCCCACGCGGGAAGGACCGAGCCGATCCGGGCGATGGGCGCGACAGCCACTGCCGCAGCCGCGCCGTCGCAGAATCCGCCGCTCGTCTCCAGCCATGGTCGGAAGGCCTGGCTTGGTGACCATCGCCCCCGACGAGGATCGCAACCGCGAACCGCTTTCGCACGCGTGCGCGCCCCGGCCAGCATGATGCTTCGTGGCTCTGGGGCGGATGTGCGGCGGACTCCACATTATGTCGCTGCCACCATCGGAAAGCCAACTTTTTTTCCCGGCGGAGCACGGATTTTCGTCATCCGGAGGCCGCCGGTGGTAAAAAAAAGCGCTCGCCGCGATTGTCGTGCCCCGTCGGCGACCAACGTCGCGGTCGCGTTGGACGGCTTCCGGGGAACGGTTCGTTCAGCGGCCTCGACCCGACCATGCCCGGTGGCCCTGCGCTGCGTGGCGACGGTGATGTCCCGACACCTTCCGAGCCCGGAAACGCGCCGATGAAGACCTACCTCCTGCCTTGCGGTTGTGGCCGTGAGATCGCCGTGACCCCTGCCGATGCGGGAGGCGAAGCACCCTGCCCTGGCTGTGGGGGCTCCGTCCCGGTGCCGAAACTGCGTGATCTCGGCAAGCTGCGCGACGCGGTGCCGGTCGTGACGAAGCGTTCGTCGCATTGGACGGCCGGCCATACGGCGATCCTCGTGGGGCTGCTGCTGGCGGCCACGAGTGGCCTGCTGGCGCAGGTGTTCCGCGCGCAGACACCTCCTCCCACCGTCGACGTCCACGACATCGAGCGGCAGATGCAGGCCATGTCGTACGTCAACGCCTACGGCAACTGGGCGATTGAACTGCGCCATCGCCCGATCGCGCCGCCGCTGACCCCTGAGGAGCTGGCCTACCGCAACGCCGAGGCGGTCAACGCGGCATGGCGCCGCCGCTTCCGTTATGCCGCCGCGGCGGCGCTCGCCTTGGCGCTGACGGGGCTGTTGGCGGTGGTCCTCCGTCGGGCGGCGGAAGGCAGGACGGGGGCCGCACGGTGAGAGCCGCGTTCATCGAACGCACCGGTCCACCGGAGGTGATCCGCTGCGGGGCGTTGCCCGACCCGGTCGTCGGGCCGGGGCAGGCGCTGGTCCGCGTGCGCGCCTGCGCGGTCAACCCGATCGATACCTACGTCCGCAGCGGCGCGGTGGCGATGCCGCTGCCGTCGCCGTTCGTCGTCGGCTGCGATCTGGCAGGCGAGGTGGTGGCGGTGGCCGACGACGTCGCCGGCCTGCATCCGGGGATGCGGGTCTGGGGCTCCAACCAGGGGCTGCTCGGGCGGCAGGGCACCTTCTCGGAATGGGCGGCGGTCGACGCACGCTGGCTCGTTCCCACACCCGACGGTGTCCCCGACCGGGAGGCCGCGGCCGTGGCCCTCGTCGGGATCACCGCGCATCTCGGACTGGTCACCCATGCGGCGCTGCGTGTCGGCGAGACGCTGCTGGTCAACGGCGCGTCGGGGGGCGTCGGTTCGACGGTGGTCCAGGTGGCGAAGATCCTCGGAGCGCGGGTGATCGCCACGGCAGGTGCGTTGGCCAAACGTGACCTGGTACGCGGCCTCGGTGCCGACGAGGTCGTCGACTACCGAGCTGCCGATGCCGACGCGCGGATCCGGGCCGCGGCCCCCGGTGGCGTCGATGTCTGGTGGGAAACACAGCGTGAGCCCGATCTGGCGCGAGCCGTCGATCTGCTCGCTCCCGGGGGGAGGCTGGTGTTGATGGCGGGGCGCGAGGCACGCCCGCTGTTTCCGTTGGGGCCGTTTTACGTCAAGGGCTGCCGCGCGGTCGGTTTCGCGATGTTCAATGCCGCGAGCACCGTGCAGTACGCGGCCGGCCTCGACATCGCGCGATGGCTCGCCGCCGGCCGGCTCCGCGCGCCGATCGACCGCGTTCTCCCCCTCGAGGCGACCGCCGAAGCCCACGCGCTGCAGGAGGCGGCGACGATCGGGCGCCAGGGGGTGCTCACGGGAAAGATCGTGATCGAACCATGAGCCCCCCGCAGCGTCGGTCGAGGCGTCGGTGGCTCGCGGCGGCCGGGACGGTCGCGGCCCTCGGCGGTGCCGGCACTTCCGCGCCGCCGGACTCCCCCGGGATGGCGGAGACGTCGCTGTTCGGGCTGGCGGCGCGCGGCCGGCGCTTCGTGTACGTCTTCGACCGGTCGGCGAGCATGGCGGGCCGGCCGCTCGCGGCTGCCAAAAGGGAGTTGCTCTCGAGTCTCGCGCGGCTCGGCGACGGGGAGCAGTTCCACGTTATTTTTTACAACCATCGGCTCCACGTCTTCGCCCCCGCGGGGCGCGAGGGGCGGGCGGTATTCGCCACCGAGGCGAACCGTGCCGAGGCGCGGCGCTTCATCGGTGCGGTCCGCGCCGACGGGGGCACACGCCACGCCGAACCGTTGGCTGCCGCGTTCCGCCTCCGCCCCGACGTCGTCTTCCTGCTCACCGACGGGGAGGACGGCGACGACCTCGCGGCTGCCGATCTCGGCCGACTCGAGCGGCTCGCGGGTGGCGCCCGGCTGTTCGTGATCCGCTTCGCCGCCGACGGTGCCCCGCCGTCGCCCCGCCTCGCGGCGCTCTGCGAGCGCACCGGGGGGGAACACCGGACGCTCGATCCGTTCGCGCTGCCGGAGGCGGCGGAGTGACGCTCACGGGCGGTCGCGGGCCGGCGCGGCGGGCGCCGGCGCCATGGTCACCGCCCCCAATCGAAGATCGACGGCAGCCGGAATCCATGGCTCGCCGCCGGCGGCTTCGGGCGAGCGGCGGACGGGGAGCGCGACCGCGTCGTCGTCGGGGGCAGAGGCCGCGGGAGTGCTGCGGCTTCCTCGGGCGTCGTCCCGGCGGCCGTCGGCCGGCGTGTTGAAGGCTTCAACTGGGCGACGACCACCTTTTTGGTCGGTGGCGTCGCGTCCGAAGCAGTCACCGGGGCGGGTGACAGCGGAGCCGATGGCTTGAGCCGTGCGACGACGCGCTTCCGGGGTGCCGCCGGGGATTCGCTCGTCACCACAGCCGCCGGAGCGGAGACCGGATCGTCGACGACTGGATCGAGGACTGGATGAGCGATGGGCTCCTCGATGGACGTCACGGGTGGATCGACGTCGCCGGGCTCGGCTACGACGGGCGTGTCGACCACCCGATTCTCTGCCGGCGTACCGGCCGTCAGGGAAGCGAGATCGGTCACGCTTCGAGCGCGGTCCGCGGCTCCCACGGCAGCGGCCACGGCGGCGGCGGTGTCGCCCCCACCGCGGAGGGCCAGTCGATGCGGGACGACGATCGTGCCTGCCGGGCTGGGAGACCAGTTTGCCGGAAGCAGCGGTGTGAGCACCGCGGAGGAGGTCGGCCGGGCCACGCGATCTTCGCCACCGTCGGCGGTGGTCGGTACGGTGGCGACCGATGCGGTCGGTGCCGCCGGGCCTGCGGTGGGCACCGCGGCACCCACCGGTGGATCGACGTCGGCCGAGACCGCGACCGGCACGAAACCCGGATCGGCTGAAATGGCCGCCGTCGGTTGCCGGGCTTCCACGCCAGGACGCGCGGGCACTGCCGCAGGCTCCTCACGGGAAGGCACCTGGCGCGCGATCACCGGCACAGGATCGGGAAGTGTCGGCTCGGGGATCGTGGCGGCCGGGGCGACCGGCGCCGGCGCCTGCGGTACGCGGGCCACCGGCTCGGCACCGGCCGAGGTTTCTCCGGGGAGCCAGAGGTCGCCCCCTGCGGAGCCGTGGTTGCCGGTGACGGTCGCGGTGGGAGCGGGTGTCCGCTTGGCCGCCTCGGGGTCGAACGACAACTGCGAGGCGAGGAGGGGAAGTCCTTCGCGGAGCGGCTGGCGGGTGGTGAGGCCGTCGTACGACTCGATCGACCGGATCGCCGTCGCCGGCACCATCGCCCGAGGCCAGGGCTTGAGCGCCACGTCCCACACGGTCACCGCTGAACCGCCGGGAAGCGAGCGGAGGGCGACGAAGATCGCCTCGCGTTCCACCTGCGGCCGCTGGCGCTCGAGATGCAGTTCGAGGAGCCGGTTCACGCCGAGGGCCACCGCCGCGCCGGCGACGAGGGCGGCGGCGAACACGGTCAGCGACCGCGATCGCCGCGCCGCGCGGCGGGAAGCATCGGTATCGGGAGTGCTCGTTGCCACCATATGCCGGTGGTGATCGGCACATCCGGCTGGGTCAGGTCGCAGCGGCTCCCGGCCCCGGCCTTGCCTTGCCCCGTTCCCGCAGTCCCCCGGACGGCTCCCCGTCAACGGCGACGCAGGCTCTCCAGGTCCCCGGAGCCGGTGCCGGCGGCGGCGAATCGCGGATCGAGCGCCCGGGCGAGCGGACGGATCACGAGCAGCCGGTGAACTGCGGTGGCGCCGCTCTCGTCGCGGAAAAAGGCGTCGCCGACCGTCGCGGCGGGGGCTCCGGCGCCGGCGACGACGAGCGCTTCATGGTCGGCGAGTTCGATTTCCATCCGCAGGCCGTCGAACCCGCGGCGCCGCTGTCCGGTGGCGAGCCGGAAAGCCCCGTCCGTGCCCTCCCATGAGCGTTCGATCGCGCCATGCTTGACCGTCGGGGTGAGCACCAGGCGGGTTCTCCCGTCGGCACCGGGGTGAGCGACGAGCGTGACGACGGCGCTGGCGTCTTCGTAGGTGCCACCGCCGATGCCGTCGTCATCGTGCTCGAGGATCACCAGCCGGCGCGGGCCGGCGACGGCCACCAACTCGCTTTCCTGCCCCGGCAGCAGCCGTAGCACGCTGTGGACCCGCGACGGATCGGCAGGGGGCGCCGGCTCGGTGGTCGCGGGGGCGAGACGGCCGGCGAGGCACTCCGGTGGCGGATCGGAGACCACGCCGGCGCGGAGGCCGTGGCTGGCCAGACGCCGCCGCAGCGGTTCGGGAAACACCTGCTCGTCGACGAACTGCCACAGCCCGTCACCACGGAGGTCGTCCCCTTCCGCGGCGCGCAGCAAGAACATCTCGCAGGCGAGCGTCCGCGGCCGGGCGCCCCCGCCGCGCGGCGGACCGGGGGCGACCGGATCGGTGGGCGCCGGCGCGGCGAGGTGCGCGCAGCCGGCGGCGACGGCGACGAGCGGACCGAGAATGGCGAGGCGACGCATCGGCGGCGCTCGGGCGGGGCGGTCAACGACAGACGGAGGGGAGGCAGGGTAGGGACGGACGGCTGGGGAGGCAACGCCGGCCGGTGGCGGCCCGGGCGGTTGACGGCAGATTTCGATGTGATATCATTACGGTATCGTTCGGCGGTTGAGCCTGTCGTCTTGCGGAGGACCCAACGATGTCCGTTCCTGCCGTTTCCCCGCCCGGATTCCCGCCGCGGCCCGCGTTCGTCGAGCGGCCTCTCCAGCCGTGGTCCGGTTGGACGGCGCTGGTCGGTCTGGTGGCCGGGATCGTCGTGCCGATTCCGTTGGTGGCGCTCCTCGGCCGTGCTTTGGCGGGGACTCCGTTCTCGTGGGGCGGGATGATTCCGCTGCTTGCTGCCTCGGCTGCGATCCTCGTGCCGGTGGTGAGTTTCGTCTGCCTGTTCGGCCTCGTCGCGATCGCCCCCAACGAGGCCCGGGTGTTCTCGTTGTTCGGCGACTACAAGGGCACGGCGCGGCGTTCGGGCTTCTGGTGGGTCAATCCCTTCTACACCAAGAAGGCGATCAGCCTCCGGATCCGCAACTTCGAGACCGGCTCGTCGCGGACCCCCGAGGTCAAGGACGCGGCGGGCAAGGTCGTCGAGCAGCAGGGGCGGACCCACGGCCGTCCCTCGAAGGTCAACGACAGGAACGGCAATCCGGTCGAGATCTCGGCCGTCGTCGTCTGGCGTGTCGTGGACACCGCTGAAGCGAGTTTCGAGGTCCAGGACTACGAGGACTTCGTCGCCGTCCAAAGCGAGGCGGCGCTGCGCTCGCTGGCGACGCGCTATCCCTACGACAGCGAGGACCACGAGACGAGCCTGCGCGGCAGCACTGACGAGATCTGCCGGCAGCTGCGCGCCGACATCCAGGAGCGTCTCGAGCGCGCCGGCGTCGAGGTGATCGAGGCCCGCATCAGCCACCTCGCCTACGCGCCGGAGATCGCGGCCGCGATGCTCCAGCGCCAGCAGGCGGCCGCGGTCGTGGCGGCCCGTGCCAAGATCGTCGACGGGGCGGTGGGGATGGTGCAGATGGCCCTCACGCACCTCGAGCGCGACGGTGTCGTGCAGCTCGACGACGAGCGCAAGGCGGCGATGGTGAGCAACCTGCTGGTCGTCCTCTGCAGCGACCGCCACGCCCAGCCGGTCGTGAACACCGGCACGATCTATTCCTGACGGTCGTTCCGGGCGCGCCCGGTGGCCCGGCCGGCGCACCGGGGAGGAGTGTGGTGGTGGCCCAGCGCGACGCGTTCCTGCTGCGGATCGATCCGGCGGTGCTGGCGGCCCTGCGCCGCTGGGCCGATGACGACCTCCGCAGCCTCAACGGCCAGATCGAGTTCCTCCTTCGCCGTGCGCTCGCCGACGGCGGCAGGTGGCGCAGTGGCGAAGAGTCGACTCCGCGCGCGCCGAGGCCGCCCCGGAAACGCGACGGCGCGGGCTGATTCGACTCACGCGGAGACGGCGCGGACGGCGGCGGCGAAGAGTGCCAGCCCGGCGCCGGCCGCCGCCGGGTCGAGCCGGCCGGTCCAGGAGGGGTGCTGCGTGGCGTCGACGAACCGCTCCGGGTGGGGCATCATCCCGAATACCCGCCCGGTCTCGTCGCAGACCCCGGCGACGTCGGCCGCCGAGCCGTTGGGGTTGGTCGTCGCGCCGTGGTCGTCGGCGGCGTAACGGAGGACGAGCTGGCCGGCGGCCGCGAGCCTATCGAGCTCGGCCGGCGACCGCGTCACGAACCGCCCCTCGCCGTGGGCCACCGGCAGGTCGAACTCCGCCGCGACGCCGTGGAGGAACCGGCACGGGCCGGGATCGAGCCGCAGCCGCACCCAGCGGTCGACGAACCGCCCCGACGCGTTGTGGGCGAGCGTTGCCAGCGGACGGCCGTCGGGATCGGCGAGGAGCAGCCCCGTCTGGAGGAGGACCTGGAAGCCGTTGCAGATCCCGAGCACGAGCCCGCCGCGGTCACGGAACCGGCGCAGGGCGTCGCCGAGCCGGGCGCGGATCTCGAGGGCGAAGATCCGGCCGCTGGCGATGTCGTCGCCGTAGGAGAAACCCCCAGGGATGCAGACGATCTGGACGTCGTCGAGAAGGGCAGGGCGCCGGGCGAGGGCACGGACGTGGACACGGCGGCCGAAGGCGCCTGCGCGCTCGAAGGCGTGGAGCGTCTCGCGGTCGCAGTTGGTGCCGGGGGCGCGGAGGACGACGACGCGGGGGGAGAGCATGGTGGCTGCCGGATCCAGGGAGAAGTTCACTCCGATCTCGTCCGCCAGGCGCGGTCGAGGTGGTCGAGGGGGATCGTCACGGCGGGGGCGCCGGTGCGGGAGCGGAAGGTGACCTCCGGCGCCGCCGTCACGGTGCCGATCCACGCCATCCCGATGGCGCCGAGCGCCGCGGTGAACGCGTCCGCCGCGCTGGCGGGGACGGCGACGACGAACCGGCCCGGCGACTCGGCGAACGCCACCGCCAGGTCGAGCGCGGGGCCATGGTCGGCCGCACCGCTCCAGTCCACGGCGGCGAGGTCGATCTCGGCCCCCAGCCCGCCACCGATCGCCATCTCGGCGACCGCCACCGCCATGCCGCCGTCGGCGCAGTCGTGGCAGGCGGCGACGAGCCCCGCGCGGATCGCCCGGGCCACAGCTTCGAACACGCGCCGGCAGGCCGGGGCGTCGACGGCGGGCGCCGTGCCGCCGGCCACCAGCCCCGCCGCCGCCAGCTGGCTCCCGGCGAGGTCGTCGCCCGAGGTGCCGACCAGCGCGATCCGGTCTCCGGCGTGCTTGAAGTCGGGCGTGACCACGCGGCGCACGTCCTCGACCTGTCCGAGTGCCGTGATCAGCAGCGTGTGGGGGATCGAGCGCTCACGACGGGTGCCGTCGGGGGAGGTCCAGGCAAAGACGTTGTTGAGACTGTCCTTGCCGCTCACGAACGGCGCCTCCAGCGCCAGCGCCACGTCGTGGCAGGCGCGGCACGCCTCGACGAGCGCCCCGAGCGGCTCCGGCCGGCGGCAGTCGCCCCAGCAGAAGTTGTCGAGCAGCGCCAGCCGCGCCGGGTCGGCGCCGACGGCGACGGCGTTGGCGACCGCCTCGACGATCGACCCGGCGGCCATCCGGTATGGATCGAGGTCACCGAGCCGGTGGCGCAGCCCGATGCCGATCACGATCCCGCGCTCACGGCCGAGGACGCCGCGGATCACGGTGCCGTCGGCCGGCCCCTCCCCGGGGCCGAGGAGCGGCTTGACGACGCTCCCCCCCTGCACCTCGTGGTCGTACTGGCGGATGATCGATTCCTTGCTGGCCACGTCCGGTGCGGCCAGGAGCAGCGGCAGGCCGCCGCCGATCCCGAGGTCGACGGCGCCCGGCGACCAGACCAGCGGCGCGGCGGCCGTGGCGCGGGTCCGCGACTCCAGCCGCAGCCGCGGCCGTCCCTCGTGGAGGAAGTGGCAATCCAGTTCGCCCGCGACCTGCCCTTCCCAACGGAGCACGAGCCGGCCGCTGCCGGTGAACCGGCCGATCACCGTCGCCTCGACCCCCTCGTCGGCCGCGACCGCGGCGAGGCGCTCCCACGCGGCGGGGGGCACGGCGAGGACCATCCGCTCCTGGGCTTCGGAGATCCACACCTCGGTGGCCGACAGGCCGGCGTACTTCAGCGGCACGCGCTCGAGATCGACGTCGGCACCGAGCGTCGCCCCCATCTCGCCGACGGCGCTCGACAGGCCGCCGGCACCGCAATCGGTGATCGCGTGGAACAGCCGCTCGGCCGCGGCCTCGAGGACGAAGTCGGCGAGTATCTTCTCGTTGATCGCGTGGCCGATCTGCACGGCGCCCCCCGACTGGCTCTCGCTCGTGCTCGACAGTTCGACGCTCGAGAACGTCGCCCCGTGGATGCCGTCGCGGCCGGTCCGGCCGCCGGCGACCACGACCAGATCCCCGGCCTCGACGGCCGCCTGCGTCGCGGTGCCGCGCGGCATGATCCCGATCGTGCCGCAGAACACCAGCGGGTTGCCGAGGTAGCCGGGATCGAATGCGACCGCGCCGGCGATCGTCGGGATCCCCATCCGGTTGCCGTAGTCGCGGACGCCGGCGACGACGCCGGAGAGCAGTCGGCGCGGCGGGATCACGCCGGCGGGCAGGTCGGCCGCCGGTGTGTCGGGGGGCCCGACGCAGAACACGTCGAGGTTGGCGATCGGCCGCGCTCCCAGGCCCGTGCCGAGGACGTCGCGGATCACGCCGCCGAGGCCGGTGGCGGCGCCGCCGTAGGGCTCGATCGCCGATGGGTGGTTGTGTGTCTCGACCTTGACGCAGATGTCGTGGTCGCCGTCGAAGCGGACGACGCCGGAATTGTCCCGGAACACGCTCACGCACCAGTCGCGCGCGCCGAGTGCCTCGCGGATCCGCCGCGTCGCGGCGAAGACCGTCTCCTTGAGGAGGTTGTCGTAGCGCCGCACGCCGTCGGGGCCGGAGTGGTCATAGCCGGCGGTGAGCGTTTTGTGGCAGCAGTGCTCGCTCCAGGTCTGGGCGATCGTCTCCAGCTCGATCTCGAGCGGCGTGCGGCCGAGCGACCGGTAGTGGTCGCGGATCGCCGCCAACTCGGCGACCGACAGCGCCAGGCAGCGCTCACGAGACAGTGCCTCGAGGTCGGCCTCCGTGCGTCCCTCGAGCATGATCTCGGCGCTGGCGAACCGCCACGTCCGGCCACCGGCGAGCGTCTCGAGCGCCAGTGGACCGACGACGACGTCGTGGATCGCCTCGCTGGCGATCGTCTTCCAGGCCAGGCCCCGCGCCACGGCGGCGTCGATCGCCGGAAGCCGCACGATACGCGTGCTGCGGACCGCCGTGACCGGGCTGCCGAGCAGCAGGATCGCCGCCCGGGCGCTGTCGCCGGCCGGGTCGGTGACGCCTGAGCGCGGCAGGACGCGGACCACCGTCGGCAGGCCTGCGGGCGCCGTGCCTTCGCTGCCGTCGACGGCACGCACGGTGCAGCGCTCGACGATCGGATCGGTGAGCAGCTGCCGCGCGATCCGTTCGACGTCGGCCCGGGGCAGGTCGGTCTCGACGAGCCAGCCAGTGGCGGTCCGGGCCGCGTCGATCCCGGGAATCCCCAGCCCGTCTGCCGCGGCCACCAGGGCCCGGGCGGCGCGGTCGGCGGCGGGATCGTCCCCCTCGACCTCAACTTCCCACAGCATCGCGGGCCTCCTTTGCCCGGGTGAGCAGGGTCTCGACGGCGCGGCGGTCGCGGCGCTCGATCGCTTCCTGCAGCCGCGCCGCCCGGCGGAGCACGCGTGCGAGCGCACGCTGCACCTCGGCGGCGTTGTCGAGGAGGATGTCGGCCCACAGCGCCGGGTCGCCGGCGGCGATCCGCGTCGTGTCGCGCCATCCCCCGGCCGTGAACCGTCGCGCCGCCGCCGGGGTGGCCGCTGCCACGGCCGCCGCGACGGCATGCGGCGCGTGGCTGGTCGCGGCGAGGATCCGGTCGTGTTCGCGCGGCGGCATCACGTATACAGTCGCGCCGAGCGCCGACCAGAATCCCGCCACCGCCTCGACGTCGTCGGCCGGCGTGGCCGGCGCGGGGGTCACCACGGCGACCCGTCCCGTGAACAGATCGGCGTCGGCGGCGGTCGGCCCGCGCCGGTGGCTTCCCGCCAGCGGATGGCCGCCGACGAACCGGCCCCGGCGCCGGCGCCGGTGCCGTTCCCAGCCGGCGACGATCCGCCCCTTGGTGCTGCCGGCATCGGTGATCGCCGTCCCGGGTCGGACGGCGTCATCGATCCGCTCGAGCAGCGCCGGGATCGCCGCGACCCCGGTGGCGACGAGCACGAAATCTGCGCCGGCGACGGCCGCCAGGTCGGTCGTCGTCTCGGTCACCGCCCCGCAGCGCTTGGCCTCCGCCAGTGATGCCGGATCGCGCCCGATCCCGATCACGCGCCCGGCCAGACGGCGGCCGAGCAGGGCCTGGCCGACCGATCCTCCGATCAGTCCCACGCCGACGATCGCGACGGAGGACCAGTGCGGCTTCATGGCTCGCAATTCGGGCCGGACAGTGCGGGGCGAACGGGGCGGGAGGGACGTGCCTTCCAGAGCGGCACAGGGGAGCGTTGTATCAGAAGCGGGACGGCTGTGTTAGGGTCGGAGCGGTGGACAGCGAGGTGGTCGATGCGCTTCACCCGACCGATGCCGACGCGGATCCTTTCCGGTCTCCTCCGGCGCGTATCGATCGCGCTGGCGGCCGGGATCGGTATCCGCCGAGCGTGGGAGGGGGAGACGCAGCGGGCACCGGTGCGGTGGCGGGGAGCGCTCGAGGCGGTGAAAGCGGGCCTCGACGCCGGCGACGGCCTCGCCGCAGCGTTCGCCCGGGCGGGGGCGACCTTTCCTCCGCTGGTGCTCGGGATGGCCGCCGTCGGCGACCACACCGGCCACGAGGCCGAGGCGCTCCGCGATGTCGCCAATGTCCTCGACCACGCCGAGCGCACGCGCCGCGAGCTCTTCCGCGCGCTGATCCGCCCGGCCCTCCAGCTGCTCCTCGCGGCGGCCGTCGTGGGATGGTTCATCTTCCTCGGCGGCGACCTGCTCGGCCTCGGCCTCAAGGGTTTCCACGGACTGCAGGTGTACCTCGGGATCCTCGCCGGCGTCGCGGTGGCGGCGGTCCTGGGATGGTGGTGGCTCGTGGCGGCGTGGCGGCGGCGCGGGATCGTCCGCGCGGTGCTCGAGCGCGTGCCGCTGGTTGGACGGGCCGCCCGGCTGGCAGAGGCGGCAGCCTGGTGCCGGGCGGCAGCGCTGGCGGGCGCGGCCGGGCTCGACGCCGGCAGGCTCGTGAAGCTCGCCGGCGCCGTCGCCCCCGGCCTGGCGATCCCCGGCGATGTCCTCGAGGACCGGCTCCGGTCGGGTGCGACGCTCGCCGAGGCCCTGGCGGCCAGCGGCCGGATCCCGCCGCGGATCCTCTCGGCCGTCGGCGTCGGCGAACTGACCGGCAGCGTCCCCGAGGTCCTCGAGCGCCACGCGGGTGAGTTCGACGACGAGGCCCGGCGGGCGCTCGAGGCGGCCGCCCAGGGGGTGGCTTGGGGGATCTGGGCCGCCACGGCGGTCGTCGTGGGTGCGATCGTGATCCGGTTCTTCATGGGTTACGTGCGGATCATCCAGGGCGTGATCCGATGAACGGGGAAGATGGATCGCCAGGTGGGCACGGGGAGGGCAGGGGGATGCGACGGGGCGTGGCCAACAGCGTGTGGCTTTCGGCGCTGGCGCTCGCCGCCGTTGCCGCCCTGGCTTCGGCCGACGAGCCGAGCCCGGGCGACGACGAGCCGCAGCGCGTCACCCAGCAGGAGGCGATGACCAAGCGCGGCCTGACACGCTACCGCGGGGCGTGGCGGACGCGGCAGGAGATCGACCTCATCGAGCGCGAGCAGCGCGACGACGTGGCACGGAGACAGTGGGTGGGGAAGCTCGAGCGCCTCCGCGGCCAGCTCGACGATCCCGCCACCGCCCCACGCGCCACCGAGGAGCTCCGTGGGATCGCCGATCCGCTCGCCCTGCCGGCGCTGGTGGCGGCGATCGGCAAGGAGCCGGTCCTCCGCGTCCGCCTCCTCGAGATCGAAACCCTCTCCCGGCTCCCGGGCCCGGACGTGTTGGCGGCGTTGGCGGCGATCGCGCTTGATCACCCCGATCCCGAGACGCGGATCGGCGCCGTCGAGCGGCTCGCCGCCCTCGGGCCGCGCCCCGTGGTGCCGCTGTTCGTGGCGGCGCTGGCCGGGCCCGACAACGCCCGGATCAACCGCGCTGCCGAGGTCCTCGGCCGGCTACGGGCCACGGGCGCCGTCGGCGCCCTGATCGGCGTGCTCGAGACCGAGCACGTCGTCGTCAGCGGCGGCGGCCGCGAGGGGCAGACGAGCGCCACGTTCACGCCGTCGGGGGGCGGGCTGTCGCTCGGCGGCGGGCCGAAGCGCGGCAAGGTCCGCGTCCGCAACGACAAAGTCCTCGAAGCGCTCGTCGAAATCACCGGCGTCAACTTCGAGTGGAACGTCGACGCCTGGCGCGGCTGGCTGGCGACCCGCGACGCCCCGCCGGATCTCGACCTGCGCCGCGACTGAAGGGTGTCAGGCGGCGATCGGGTCGGCTGCCCGACGGATCCGCGGGAACCATTCGTCCTCGAGGACGTTGAGGGCGACCCGGTTTTCGAGGTTCGGCCGAAACACGGTGAGCAACAGCGGCGGCAGGAACCACGCCATGAACAGGCCGCCGTCGTGGGCCTTCCAGAACTGGCTGCCGAGGAGAACGGCGGCGGTGCAGCTGAGGAGCGTCCCCAAGTTCTTGCGCGGCGGCCAGATCGCCAGCGTCGCCATCATCGCCACGAACGCCGCCAGCACCGGGAGTCGGAACACGGCGTCGTTGCCGGGCAGGCCCCAGAACCCGGTGAGCGACACGGCATTGGGAAAGATCCACCCGAACATCTGCCGGAGCTGATCGAGGAACACCGTCGCGTCGGGGGCGGTGAACCACAACCCCGCGACCAGCGCCGCCAGCGACGCCGCCACGCCGACGACGAACCGCCCGATCCCGCGCTCCCAGTAGAAGCTGCACCACAGCGGAAGGAGGAACAGCGGGTAATAGATCGTGCCGATCGCCAGGCCGATCAGCGCCCCGGCGAGCATCGGCCAGCGGTAGGCGGCGATGGCAAGGATGATCAGCGCCCCGGGCAGCGCGTGATCGACGCGGCCGGTGAACAGCGCGGTCGAGGGGAGGAGCAGGTAGAGCACCGCCGCGGCGACGCCGAGCCGGACGTTGTCGAAGTGGCGCCAGCCGACGACCACCATCCCGACGACGATCGCCACCTGCGAGAGGATCGCCATGATCCGCGCGGTGAGGGCGTGGACTTCCTGCCGGGCCGCGGGCGGGGCACCCGCCGCGGCCCCGTCGGGCGAAAACAGCGACTGCGTCGAGATCTGCGGGAGCAGGAACAGCAGCGGGTAGCCCGGCCCGAGCCGGGTGAGCTGATCGGCGTCGAGCCCCGGCTCACGGGCCTCGATCCGGGTCGCCGCCTCGGCGGCCGCGAGGTCCTCCTGGGCCGGTGGGGTGACGACGACGTTGGCCAGGAGGAACACCAGCAGCGACCCGCCGAGGAACACCAGGCCACCGGGCGAGAGGTTCGACTCCAGCAGCGGCCGGCGCTCCATCAGGGTGTCGAGGAGCATCCGCACCATCAGGAACGCCGACACGGCGAAGATCCAGACGTAGCCGAGCTGGCGGGTGGCGTCGCTGTCGCGGAATTCACCGTATTCGCGGGCGAGCAGGCCCGGAGCGAGGAGGATCAGGGCCGCCAGGTCGACGTTGCGGATGCTGAACACGCGGCTGAACTTGAAGAACAGCGCGACTGTCAGCAGCGACGACAGGTAAAACCAGGTCGTCGGGTTGACGCGGTAATAATGGAAGAGAACGTCGCTCATGCGCCCCCGGCTGCCCCGCCGGCCGGCCGTCGTCGGCTGGCCAACACGACAGCCTACGCCGGGGGCAGGGTGGGGGGAAAGTGGGCTGGGCCACCGACCGGTGGCGGTCGCGGCACGGCGGCGACATCAGCGAGGAAAGCGCGTTTTCTCGGTTCGTTCGATCTGGACGACGACGCGGTCTTGCACGATCGCCAACACCGACCCGAAGCGGAGCCCGCGCAGGGCGTCGCCGATCCGTCTCAGGACGGCGTCAGTCGCCGGCTGCGCGGAGGACTGCGTTTCGATCGGCCGTGGGGAGTCGGGTCCGTCCGGCATGGCGGCTTCCTCACGATTGGAAGGACTGCTGACTCCTTTGGTATGGCAAGTGCCGTGCCGGGACCCGATCCGAACGCCAGGCACGCCCCTCCGTGACGTGGGTGCCGGTTTGTCTTTCCCAGTGTGACGGGGAACCATCGTGGTCGGGGCCGAGCGGCGGTTTTCCTGAACATGTCACGGTTGTCGTCCGACCAAATATCACGGACGACCTTGGGATGTGACGGAAAACTTGTTCCCATGATCCGACACGCAGCCGCCATGACCGAAACCGACCCCCTCGCCGCGGTGTGGCGCGAGACCGGCCGGCACCTCGAGATTGCTGTCGCGGTCGACGCGATTGCCGATGTGCTCTCGGCCGCGTTTCCTGTGGCGGGCATCCACGTGGTGCGCATCGTCGCCGATGGGCAGCGCGTGGAGGTCGTGGCGAGCGCCGGTCCGTCGGGTGCCCCCCAGCCGGCCTCCCCGGCCACGCCGCTCGCTGCGGCGCAGTGGCGGAGGCTCGTCGCCTGGGTACGGAGCGGCGCGGTGGCCACGACCGACGACGCCGCGGTCGCCGCGCTCGTGGCGGCGGTCGGCCATCCGCGCGGTGGCCTGGCAGGGGCGCTGTGCGGTGTCGATGGCCCGCTCGGCGCCGTCGTGTTCGAGCCGGCATCGGGCGAAGCATTTTCCGCCGCCGACCGGGCGCTCGTCGCCCGGCTCCTCGAGCCGTTCGCGGTGACACTCGAAAACGACGCCCGGCTCCACGAGCTGCGGTCGCTGCGGCAGGCGGCCGAGGCCGATCGGCGCTCGCTCCTGTCGCGGCTCGGCCGGCAGGAGATCGCCGAGGATGTCGTCGGCGCCCGCACCGGGCTGCGGCACGTGATGGAGCGGGTCGAGCTGGTCGCGCGCTCCGACGTGCCGGTGCTGATCCTCGGCGAGACCGGCACCGGCAAGGAGGTGGTCGCCCGCGCGATCCACACCCGCTCGAAACGTGCCGACGGGCCGTTCATCCGCGTCAACTGCGGCGCGATCCCACCGGAGCTCGTCGATTCGCAGCTCTTCGGGCACGAGAAGGGGAGCTTCACCGGCGCCGCCGACCAGCACCAGGGATGGTTCGAGCGCGCCGACCGCGGCACGCTGTTTCTCGACGAGATCGGTGAGCTCCCCCTGCCGGCGCAGGTCCGCCTCCTCCGCGTGCTCCAGGACCACCAGATCGAGCGCGTCGGTGGCAAGGCACCGGTGCGGGTCGACGTGCGGATCGTCGCCGCCACCCACCGCGACCTGGCCGCGATGGTCACCGAGCGCTCGTTCCGCGAGGATCTCTGGTACCGCGTGAACGTGTTCCCGATCCTCCTTCCCACCCTCCGCGAGCGCCGCGAGGACATCCCGGCGCTGGTCCGTCATTTCGCCCACCGGGCGGCGGTGCGGTTCGGCCTTCCCGAGGTCGAGCCGACCAGCGCCGACCTCCTGCTGCTCGGCGAATACGACTGGCCGGGCAACATCCGCGAACTGGGGGCGGTGATCGATCGGGCGGCGATCCTCGGCGGCGGGCGCGGGCTCGACGTGGCGGCGGCGCTCGGCCTGGGGCGGCGTCCGCCGCCGCCGGTGCCGGCCACCGATCCGACGTTGTTCGAGGTCGTGCCCGAAAGTACGCCGCTGGCGGCCGCCGTCGAGCCGGCGCCGGCGTTGGCCGACATCGTCCCCTTGGCCGTGACGATGCGCCGCCATGTCGAGCGGGCTTTGACAGCGACGCGCGGGCGGATCGAGGGACCGCGCGGCGCGGCGGCCCTGCTCCAGATCAATCCCCACACGCTCCGCGCGCGGATGCGGAAGCTGGGGGTCGAGCCGGGGCGGTTTCGGGACTGACTGCGGCCGCGCCGGCCGGCGGTGCGATCCCGGCGGCGGCGCTCGTCATGCTGCCGGTGCCGCGGCCGCTCGCTTCTTTTTCTGATCGGCAGGTTTGTCGCGCGCCGACGGCGGCGCCTGCTCGGCGTTCCAGACGTCGTAGAGCTTTTGGAGCTCGGCGACCCGCGCCGGCTCGGCGGCCGCCCGATCGCGCTGTTCGCCGACGTCGCTCGACAGGTCGTAGAGCTCGGGCTTGCCGCTGCCCCCCTTCGAGACCACGAGCTTCCAGTCGCCCTTGCGCACGGCCCACTGCTCGCCGCAGCGCCAGTACATCGAGTCGTGGGGGCGGCCGGTCTGACGGCCAGAGAGGTAGGGGAGGATGTCGACGCCGTCGAGATGCGCTGCCGCGTCGACGGGCTTGCCGGCGGCGGCGAGCACGGTGGGGACGACGTCGAGGTTCATCACCGGCAGGTCGTAGGCCTTGCCCGCCGGCAGCGTCCCCTTCCACTTTACGAGGAACGGCACGCGCGGGCCCCCTTCGAACGTCGTCATCTTGAAGCCGCGGAGCGGGCCGTTGCCCGACGTCGTCCCGGCGGTCGGGCCGCCGTTGTCGGCGATGAACCAGACCAGCGTGTTCTCCTCCTGGCCGAGGGCCCGCACCGTCTCCAGGACGCTGCCGACGGCGTCGTCCATCGCCAACATCATCGCCGCGAACGTCCGTCGCTTCCCCTCGGGGATCGTGGCGAACCGGTCGAGATACTTTTGCGGCGCCTCGAGGGGGGCGTGCTGGGCGTTGAACGGGAGGTAGAGGAACCACGGCTCCCCCGTGCGGTCCTTCAGCCATTCGACGGCGCGCTGGGCGTAGGCCTCGGTCGTGTAGAAGGCGGGATCGTCGACCGGCACGACCTCCGTCGAGCGGCGCGAATCGATGAACTGCTTGGGATGGAAGAACGGCGTGTTGCCCAGCGTGCCGTAGAACTGGTCGAAGCCCCGCGCCGTCGGTAGGTAGGGCGGTTTGCCGCCGAGGTGCCACTTGCCGATGCACATCGTGGCATAGCCGAGCGACTTGAGACGCGTGGCGAGCGTCGTCTCGTCGAGGTGCAGGCCGGTCTGCTGGGCCACGGCGTTGAACTCGTGGCCGAAGCGCGTCGGGTAGCGGCCCGTGAGCAGGCCGGCGCGCGATGGGCTGCAGTAGGTGGCGGCGACGTAGCCCTGCGTGCAGCGGACGCCGTCGCGGGCCAGCGAATCGATGTGCGGCGTGGGGATCTCGCGGTTCCCCTGGCAGCCGAGCTCACCCCAGCCGAGGTCATCGGCGTAGATCACCAGCACGTTCGGCGGTGCCGCGCTGCCCGGCCGGGAAACCCACAGACAACTCACCAGCGACAGCACGAGCAACGCCGCGACGCGCATGATCGACCTCCGGCGGAGACTTCTCAATTCCTGGGAACCTCGCTAAGGTACGCGGACCTTGCGGGTGTTCGTTAACCGGCGGCCCCGCCTGCGGGTGCCACCATCGCCCGCCGACAATCCGTTTTCCGCGTCGCTGACCTGTCGACTTGGAGGCACGCCCGACCCGCTCCCCCGCGGCGCTGGAGGTGCCCGTGCCTGTTTTCCCGGATAACGTCGAGACGATCGGGCGGACTCCGCTGGTGCGGATCAATCGCCTTGCCAGCGGCCTCGACGTCCGGCTGCTGGCCAAGATCGAGGGGCGCAATCCAGCCTTCAGCGTCAAGTGCCGGATCGGCGCGGCGATGATCGAGGACGCCGAGCGGAGCGGCAAGCTCGCGCCCGGCCAGCATGTCGTCGAACCGACCAGTGGCAATACCGGCATCGCCCTGGCGTTCGTCTGCGCCGCCAAGGGCTGCCCGCTCACGCTCCTGATGCCCGAGTCGATGTCGGTCGAGCGCCGCCAGTTGCTCCGCGGGCTCGGAGCGGAGATCGTCCTCACGCCGGCCGGCGAGGGGATGCGCGGAGCCGTGGCCCGGGCCGAGGAGATGGCCCGCGACCCGCGCTATTTCATGCCGCAGCAGTTCAAGAATCCCGCCAACCCCGAGATCCACTTCCGTACCACCGGCCCCGAGATCTGGAACGACACCGAGGGGCGGGTCGACGTGTTCGTCGCGGGCGTCGGCACCGGCGGCACGATCACGGGCGTGTCCCGGTTCTTCAAGCAGGCCCAGGGCCAGCGCCTCCACACCGTCGCCGTCGAACCGGCTGCCAGCCCGGTGCTCTCCGGCGGCTCCCCCGGCCCCCACAAGATCCAGGGGATCGGCGCCGGCTTCGTGCCCGACGTCCTCGACCGCAGCCTCGTCGACGAGATCCTCCAGGTGACCAACGACGAGGCCGTCGCGCTCGCCCGACGGATCGCCAAGGAGGAAGGGATCCTCTGCGGCATCTCCTGCGGTGCGGCGATGCACGCGGCGCTGCGCGTCGCGGCCCGGCCGGAGTCGGCCGGCAAGACGATCGTCGTCGTCCTTCCCGATTCTGGTGAACGCTACCTCTCGACCGGCATCTACGAAGCCTGAGCCCGCCACCCCGCCCACGATTCCCCTCGGAGCCCGTCTGCCATGTCCGACAGCCTTCTCCAGCGCAGCGTGACCACCGCCGTCGCCCGCAACTTGGCCACTACGACCAAGACGCGGCCGATGATGATGTCGATCACCCCGCGGCATCTGCTCCACCTGCTCCCCTGGGTGCAGGTCGAAGGGGGCGTGTACGTGTCAACCGGACGAAGGTCGAGCTCTCCAAGGCGGAGCGGATCGAGATCGTGCCGGCCGATGGCGGCCTCGCCTTCAATTCCGGTGAATTGCGCAGCGTCCCGCTGTTTTCCCGGTTTCCCGAGACGCTGCTCGAACAGATGCAGCAGCGCTTCCGCACCGAAGAGGTGCCGCTGGGCAGCGACTTGCTCATCGAGGGGCAGGATCGCAGCACGTTCTTCGTGATCGCCCAGGGGCAGGTCGAGATCCTCTCCAAGGGGGTCCACGGCCGCGATCTCCGCGCCGCCCTGCTCGCCGAGGGGGAGTTTTTCGGCGAGGTCGATCTGGTGAGCGACAAGCCGTCGGGGATCACCGTGCGGACGATCACCCCCTGCGTGCTGCTCACGCTCTCGCGCCAGGATCTCGACGCGGTGCTCGACAATCTTCCCGCCCAGCGCGACTCGTTCCGGCAGGCGGTCGACGAGCACCTCGCCCTGCGGTCGAGCGTCAACCGCTACGGCGAGCGCAACATCGACCTCGTCTCGGGCTTCGCCGAGAACGTCGAGATTCCCGAGACCTTCGTCGACTACGCCGCCAATCCGCGCGAATACGCCCTGGCCGCGATCCAGACCGTGGTCCGCGTCCACACGCGCGTCTCCGACCTCTACAACGGCCCCTACGACCAGCTCGAGGAGCAGATCCGCCTCACCATCGAGGGGATCAAGGAGCGCCAGGAGTGGGAACTGATCAACAACCAGAAGTTCGGGCTGCTCCACTCGGTCGACCCGGCGATGCGCGTCAGCACGCGCTACGGCGCCCCGACCCCCGACGACCTCGACGAGTTGCTGTCGCTGGTCTGGAAGAAGCCCGCCTTCTTCCTCGCCCACCCCAAGGCGATCGCCGCCTTCGAGCGCGAGTGCACGCGCCGCGGCGTGCCGCCGGTGACGACGACGATCCACGGCTCGCCGGTGATCATGTGGCGCGGCGTGCCGCTGGTACCCTGCGACAAGCTCGAGAACGCCGAGGTGGGCTATTACCACGACGACCGGGCGATCACGCGCGGAGCGCAGGCCGAAGGGTCGGGGATCTGACGGCCGAGGCGGGACCAGCGAACCGGAAACAACAGCATGAGCATGTCCGACGTGATCGGGACCAACAGGTCGGGGACCGCCGCCGAGGAGATCGGCGCCGCCGCCGCGCGGCTGGCGCGCGACGCCATCGCGGCAGCCGCCGTCGGGGGGATGGCGCCGCCGACGGCCCCCCCCACGGCGCCGGTGCCTGCCCCGATGATTCCCTCGGCCGCAGGCCAGCAGGTCGACGTCCCCCTGCCGACCGGGATGACCCTCCCCAGCGGGCTCCTCCAGCCCCATGGGCTCCCCCAACAGCCGCGAGAGGCCGCGCCGGCGACTCATCATCATTCCGTGCAGCGGGGCACCACCGACTGGACGGGGCTGCGGCGGTTCGTGAGCCAGGTCCGCGGCCTCGACCACCGGCAGTCCGCCCCGCTACCGGCGTGGCAGGGCGCCGGGCTCCAGTCGGCAGCGGGCGTGCCGGCGACCGCCGCGGCGGCGGGCTTCGACGTCGATCGCGTGCGTCTCGATTTCCCGATCCTCCAGGAGCGGATCCACGGGCACCCGCTCGCCTGGTTCGACAACGCCGCCACCACGCACAAGCCGCAGGCGGTGATCGACGCCCTCGCGCGGTTCTACGTTACCGACTACGCGCTGCTCCACCATGCCACCCGGCGTCTCGAGGCGATCGACAAACTGCGCCTGGTGGGGACGGCGCGGGACAAGGTCGGCGTGCTGTCGTTCGTGCTCGCCGGCCACGACCCGGTCGCGATCGGGCAGCGGCTCGACCGCGCCGGCATCGCCGTCCGGGCCGGCCACCACTGCGCCCAGCCGTCGCTGCGGCACTTCGGTCTCGAGGCGACCGTGCGCCCGTCGCTGGCGTTCTACAACACCGTCGCCGAGATCGACCGGCTCGCCGACGTCGTCGCCGGGATCGCTGCCGGCTGAGCGCCCGGCTCGCCGGGGGGCGGAGCGGGAGCGAGCGCGGCCGCCGGCCGGGGCGTGGTGGCGGCGGGTGCGGTCGCCCGGGCACCGTACGGCCAGATCAGCGGTGCCAGTGCCACCGTGACGGCCATCACCAGCAGGTTGAGCGGGCCGCCGAAGCGCAGGTAGTCGGAAAACCGGTAGCCGCCCGGGCCGTAGATCATGAGGTTGGTCTGGTAGCCCATCGGCGTCGCGAAGCCGCAGCTGGCGGCGACCGTGATCGCTATCACGAACGGCAGCGGATTGACGCCGAGGTCCGCCGCTGCCTGCCAGGCGATCGGGAACACGAGCACCGCCGCGGCGTTGTTGCTCATCAGTTCGGTGAACAGCATCGCCACCAGGTAGACGGCCGCCAGCACGGCGGAGGGGTTCGACCCGGCGGCCGAGATCGTGGCCTGAGCCAGCATCCCGGCCAGGCCGGTCTTCTCCAGCGCCCTGGCGAGGCCGAAGCTGGCGGCGATCAGCAGCAGCGACTCCCACTCGATCGCCCGCCGCGCCTCGCCGGCCGATATGCAGCGCGTGGCGATCACCACGCCGGCGGCGACGAGGGCCGCGGCGACCATCGGCACCCGATCGCTGGCGGCGGCGGCGACCATCGCCACCAGGACCGCGCCGGCGATCCAGGCCCGGTCGTGCCGTGGGGGCTGGGCACCGGCGATCTCGCTGACGAGGTAGAAGTGGCGGCGCGATCGGTTGCGCTCGATGAAACCGGGGCTCGCCTCGAGGAGGAGCGTGTCGCCCGGCTCGAGGACGATGTCGCCGAGCTTCCCCTGGAGGCGCTCGCCGTTGCGGGCCACGGCGATCACCACCGCGTCGTAGGCGGTGCGGAAGCGGCCGTCGCGGATCGACAGGCCGACTGCCGGGCAGGCCGGCGAGACGACCGCCTCCACCAGTACGCGCTCGCTGCGTGGCCCGTCGAGCTGGAACACCTGGTCGGTGGCGGGGCGCAGGCCGCGGATCTTCTGCAACTCGACGACGCTGTCGATCACGCCGACGAACACCAGCCGGTCGCCGGCCTCGAGGCGTTCGCTCGGGGCGACCGCGGCGAGCACGTGGCCGGCCCGGTCGATCTCCATGAGGAACAGCCCGTCGAGGCCGCGGAGCCCCGCCTCCTCGATCGTCCGCCCCACCAGCGCGCTGGCGGGATCGACCTCCATCTCGACCGAATACTGACGCGGGTCGTCGGTCTCGCTGATCGCCGGGCGCCGGTCGACGAGGAGGTGCCGGCTGGCGACGAGCAGGTAGACGAATCCCACCGCCAGCAGCGGCACGCCGAGCCAGGAGATGTCGAACATCCCCATCGGCTCCCCGGTCTTGGCCTTGAGCAGGCCGCTGACGACGACGTTGGTGCTCGTGCCGATCAGCGTGCACAGGCCGCCGAGGACGACCGCGGCGTTCATCGGCATCAGCAGCTTCGACACACTGAGCCGGTGCTTGGCGGCCCATGTACGGATCGCCGGCACCATCAGGGCGACGACGGGGGTGTTGTTCATCAACGCCGACACCAGCGCCGGCCCGGCCATCGTGCGGAACTGCGCCGCTTCGAGCGACTTCGGCCTGCCGAGCACCCGGTCGACGACCAGCGCCAGGGCGCCGGTCCGCTCGACCGCCGCGGCCACCACGAACAGCGCCGCGACGGTGATCATTCCCTCGTTGGCCATCCCCTTGAGGGCCTCGTCGGGGGTCAGGACCCCGGCGGCGAGGAGCACCACCACGCCGCCGATCATCGCCATGTCGGGGGCGCGCTGCGCCGACGACAGCAGCACCAGCGTGACGACGACGACCACCGCGGTGAGGAGGCTTTGCCAATCCACGGTCGTGTGCCCGCTGGTCGGTGAAAGCGTGCCGCTCGCGGCCGGGGGTCGGCGACGTGTGCCGATTCCGCCACGGGGGCGATGCGGAGGTTTTCCCGTCCCGGGCGGCCGCGGTGCAAGGGCAACCATCACCCCGGTCGGCGATTGGCGGAGCCGGCGCGGGCCATGGTACCCTGCCGCGGATCCACGGCTGGCTGTACCGGGTGGAGAGCGGCACGATCGACGTCCTCGTCGACGGCCAGGGTGCGGTGAAGCCGGCCGCGAAGATGCCGGCGAAGGGGCGGCGGTAGCAGGCGACCATGACCAGCCGCAACGACACGGCGCGCGAGCGCTTCAGCGACTATTACGCCCTCCCCACCGCCCCGTGGGACATCGGCCGGCCGCAGCACGCCTTCGTCGCCGCCGGCGACCGGATCGGCGGCCGCATCCTCGACTGCGGTTGCGGGAGCGGCGATCTGGCGATCTGGCTCGCGGAGCGCGGCCACGCCGTGACCGGCGTCGACTTCCTCGCGGCGCCGCTCGCGGCCGCGCGCGACAAGGCACGCCGCGCCGGTGTCGAGGCGACCTTCCTGGAGATGGACGCGTTGGCCGTCGGTGAGATCCCCGCGCGGTTCGACGCGGTCACCGACTCAGGGTTGTTCCATTCGTTCGACGACGCGGCCCGCGCCCGCTACGTGGCGGCGTTGCGCCGGCTGCTGGAGCCGGGGGCGCGGGTCTTCATCCTCTCGATGTCACCGGCCGAGCCGGGCGAGCAGGGACCACGGCGCGTGTCGGAGGGGGAGATCCGCACGGCGTTCGCCGACGGTTTCACGGTCGAGTCGATCGAGCCGGCCCGGTTCGAGGTCGTGCCGGGGATCGCCGGCGCGGAGTTCTCCCCCGGCGGTGCCCACGCCCTGTTCACCACGCTGCGGCGGGCCTGAGCCGGACGGCGCCTGGTCCGGCGGCGCCGCGCGGAGTAGAACTGGGTGTGGGCCGGGAGGGCGCGGCCGCGGAGGGTGGCTGATGGCACGCGTACGCAACGGCGGCCCGGAGCCGTCGGGCTTCCTGTGGCTCGTGGTCGCGGGACTGTCGCTAGTCGCCCCGACCGCCCCTGCGGTGATCATCCAGACGACCACCGGCAGCGGCAACACCACTGCCCCTCCCGACGATCCGGGCTGGGCCGCCGTCGGCGCCCGGGGGATCGGCACCGGCGTCTACGTGGGCAACGGCTGGGTCCTCACCGCGGCCCACGTCTGGTCGGGGCCGATCACCCTCTCGGGCAGCACCTACTTCGCCGTCCCCGGCTCCGAGGTCCGGCTCACCAATGCCGGCGTGCCGGGGATGACGGCGGACACCGACCTGATGATGTACCGGCTCACGGTCATCCCGTCCGGGATCGTCGCCCCGCGGATCGCCGCGGCGCCGCCGGCAGTGGGGACGGCGGTGACGATGATCGGCGCCGGTCGCGACCGGCAGCCGGGGCTGACGGAGTGGAGCGTGAACACGTCGGCGTCCCCGTGGACGTGGACCGAGGTCGCCTCGGGAGGCGATGCCGCCGGCTACAAGGCGAACATGGCCGCCCGCTCGATGCGCTGGGGCACCAACACGCTCTCCGGGACCGGCGCGTGGATCTCCTACGGCTACGGTGATGTGCGGTCGGTGGTGACGACGTTCGACTTCGTGCCGGGCAGCTCCGAGGCCCAGGCCAGCTACGGCGATTCCGGTGGCGGCGTGTTCACGAAGAACGGTGCCGATTGGGAGCTGGCGGGGCTGATGCTCGCGGTTGCCGGCTACTCCGGTCAACCCGATGCCGGTGCCAACGCCGTGTTCGGCAATGAGACCTTCTCCGCCGACCTCGCGCTCTACCGCCCGCAGATCATGGCGATCGTCCCCGAGCCGTCGGCGCTCTTGCTGGCCGGGATCGGCGCCGGCTGGCTGCTCCTCCGCCGGCGCCGGGCCTGAGCGCCGCCCGAGCCGATCGGTTCCGGACCCCCGGCGGCGTGCGGGGCCCCTGTCGTTCACGCGGGCCGGTCCCACCAGCAGCCGGAGCGCCCGATGCGGCTTTATCCCTGCGACCGCTATCCGCTGCCGCTGCCCGAGGGGCACCGCTTCCCGCTGGTCAAGTACCGGCGGCTGCGCGAGCGGCTCGAGGCCCACGCGGCGGCGGGGGCGGCGCTGGAGTTCATCGAGCCCCACGCGGCGACGGCCGACGAGCTGCTCCGCGTCCACGAGCGCGGCTACGTCGGGCGCGTGCTGTCGGGCAGCCTGTCGGCCGCCGAGGTGCGCCGGATCGGGTTTCCCTGGAGCGGGGAGCTGGTCGAGCGCTCGCTGCGCAGCACCGGCGCCGCCGTCGATGCCGCCGCGGCGGCGCTCGAGGATGGCGTGGCCGCAAGCCTCGCCGGCGGCACCCACCACGCCGGCAGCGACTTCGGCGAGGGGTACTGCGTGTTCAACGACACCGCCGTCGCCGCCCGCGAGTTGCAGGCCCGCGGCGCGGTCGGGCGCGTGCTGATCCTCGACTGCGACGTCCACCAGGGCAACGGCACGGCGCAGATCTTCGCCGCCGACCCGACGGTGTTCACGATGTCGATCCACGGTGCCCGCAACTTCCCGCTCCGCAAGCATCCCGGCTCGCTCGACGTGCCGCTCGACGACGGCTGCGACGACGCCGGCTACCTGGCGGCGCTCGAGCCGGCATTGGCCGAGTCGCTCGCCCGGGCGCGTGCCGACCTGGCGCTCTACATCGCCGGCGCCGATCCCTACGCCGGCGACCGGCTGGGGCGGCTGGCGCTGTCGAAGGCCGGGCTTCTGGCCCGCGACCGGGCGGTCCTGGCGGCCACCCGCGGCGCCGGGCTCCCCGTGGCGATCGTCTGCGGCGGCGGCTACTGCCCCGACGTCGACGAGATCGTCGACATCCACGCCGCGACGATGCTCCTCGCCGCCGGTTGGGCCTGACGGGTGTCGGCGGCAGCTCGGGAGCCGGCGCTCAGCCGCCGTCGCGCTCCCCGCCGGCCTCGTCGCTGTCGTCATCGTCGCCGTCATCGTCGTCTTCGTCTTCGAGCGCCGTGAACACGAACGCCGCGCGGCGCGGCGGCGGCATCGGCGAATCGGCGCCGCGGACGCTCTTCCACACGATCTCGTTGAGGAGCAGGTCGTCGGCGGCGTCTTCGCGCGAAAAATCCATCGCCAGCGAGGCCTCCGCCCCCCAGGCACTGGCGACGTTGCGCTCGTCGAGATCGACGGCCGCCGGCCGGCAGACATAGGGGGTGGGGTCAGCCGTCTTGGCGAACGAGCGGACCATCGGCAGCGCCGCGGCGTCGAACTGTGACATCGGCTCGAGGCCGAGGATCAACTCGATCGAGCGGAGCATCGAACTGGTCGAGTAGAGCGTCGAATCGACCGCCCCGCGCCGGGCCCACGGGCTGATCATGAAAGCGATCGTGCGGTGGGCGTCGACGTGGTCGGAGCCGTTCTGGGCGTCGTCCTCGACGACGAAGATCGCCGTCGTCGGCCAATAGCGCGACCGGCTCACCGCCTCGACGATCCGCCCGAAGGCGAGGTCGTTTTCCGCCATGAACGCCGTGGGCGTGAGCTTGCCGGGGCTCGCCCCGCTGGTGTGGTCGTTGGGAAGGCGGACGATCTGCAGCCGCGGCATCTCCCCCTCGCGCTCGAAGCGCGCCAGTTCGGCGATGAACCTGTCGGCACGCTTGAGATCGGAGTAGTCCTGGTCGAAGCTGCGGTAGCCCGGGTCGAAGCGCCCCTCGAGCGCCGGCACCTTGGCCGTGCAGGGGGCGTCGGGCGTCGGGCCGTTGGCGACCCATTCGCCGTAGCTGCGGAACGAGACCCCGGCGGCGATCGCCCGGTCCCAGATGTAGCCCCCCGCCGGCCGCGCCGCGGCGAAGTTCCCCTCGCTGGGATAGGGGAACTTCTTCGCGCGGTTGTGGCCGTAGGAGAGCGGCCAGTTGCGCTCGACGAAATCGGTGGCGTAGGCCCCCATGCTCCATTCGTGGCCGTCGGCGCTGACCTCACTCTCGACGTAGAAGTTGTCGAGGAGGACGAACTCCCGGGCCAGGGCGTGGTGGTTGGGGGTGACACGCTCGGGAAACAGGCACAGCGTCGGGTCGCCGTGCCCCTCGGGCATGTCGCCGAGGACCTGGTCGTAGGTCCGGTTCTCCTTCACCACGTAGATCACGTGGGTGATCGGGCTCTTCCCCCCGGCCGAGAGCGGGATCGGATGGTCGTCGAGCTCCTCGGTGGTGAAGGCGTCGAGTGCCGCCGGCGGCCGGCAGGCGAAGGCGCGCTGCGTCCACTCCGCGAGCCGGGCCCGGCCCGCCTCGTCGTCGGCGGGCAGGTCGATGAACGACACCGTCCCCTCGAACAGCCCGCCGATGTAATCGGGGGTCGGCGCGTCGCGGTCGTAGCCGGGGCGCGGGCCGTTGCGGTTGGAGTCGGAGATCACCCCCTTGCCGTTGGCGACCAGCAGCGTGCGGCCGTCGGCGGTGACGCGGACGCAGGTCGGATACCAGCCGACGGGGATGAACCCCAGGCTCCGCGAGCGCCCCGGTTCGGCGACGTCCCACACCGAGAGGGCGTTGATCGTGGCGTTGGAGACGTAGAGCCGCGTACCGTCGGGGGAGAGGGCGAGGGAGTTGGGGGTGTTGCCCGGCGGCGCGTCGGGCGACAGCGTGGCGACGAGCGTCTCGGTGACCGCGAGCGTGTCGGGATCGATCACCGACACACTGTTGCGGTTGGCGTTGGCGACGAACAGGCGCTCGCCGTCGGGGGTGAGGAGCATCTCGTTGGGGTGCTCCTCGACCTCGACCCGGCCGACGACATGCGGCGCGTCGGGTGTGGAGATGTCGAGGACCGCGACGGCGGCCTGTGCCCACAGCGAGACGTAGAGCCGCCGCCGCGCGTTGTCAACGACGCAGGTCCAGGGATGGGGGGCGTCGGCGATCACCCGCTCGAGGAGCGCGTCGGCGCGCTTGGTGATCGACGGGTCGTCGGTCGTCGGCCGTGGTATCGGCGCCGGCGCCGGCGCCACGGTGCCGAGGAGCAGCTCGGGATGGACGACGGCGGCATGCTCGGCCGTCGCCGGCGAGACGACCGAGACGGTGTGGCCCCAGACGTTGGCGGCGTAGAGGTGGCCGCCGGGGCCGAGGGCGATCCCGCAGGGGATGCCGCGGACCGTGGGCTCGCGCACCGCCACCGCTCCGGCCGGCACGAGCACGCCGGCCTCGAAGCGGAAGGCGAGGATCGTCTCCGCCGACCCTCCCGAGACGTATAGCCGCGTCCCGCCGTCGGCGAACGCCAGCCCCTGGAACGCGTCGTCGAGCCGCGTCCGTGACAGGATCCGCCGCGTCTCGATGTCGCCGACCGCCAGCTCGTGGGGCCCGTAGCCGCAGTGGAGAACGACGGCGTGGCGGCCGTCGGGGTGGAGGGCGATGTTGACCGGGAAGTCGCCGACCACGGTCTGCCGGCCGACCGGCCGCAGCGACCACTGGTTCGGGAGGATCACCGAGCCGTCGGGCTGCGGGCCTGGCGTGCGCCGGCCCGGATGGGGGGCGGTTTCGGGAGCGGCGGTGCTGCTGGGCTGCCAGGCGTTGGCCGGGTGCGCCGCGGCCAAGCCGATACCGATGATCGTCGCCGCCAGAATCGTGCAGGGGCGGTGCATGCCGGGTGTCTCCTCTGGGTTCCCCGTTGTACTGCGGGGCGCGCGGCCCTTCACCCGGTCGGGAAAAACTCGCCGTGGCCTCATCAGCCCCTCAGCGGCCCGCCGTGCGGAGGCCGGCCGGCACCAGCCAGCGCTCGAGCCGGTCGAAGCCGCGCTCGAGGCCGAGGGCCACCAGCGCCGCCGGGATCGCTCCCTCCATCAGCCGGGCGGCGTCGGCGAGCCGGATCCCCGAGAGGATCGCCTCGCCGTAGCCGCCGGCGCCGATCAGGCCGCCGATCGTGGCGGTGCCGACGTTGATCACCGCGGCGGTCTTGATGCCGGCGAGGATCGAGCGTGACGCCATCGGCAGCTCGACGAGGCGCAAGCGCTCGCCGGGCGTCAGCCCCAGCGCCAGCGCCGCCTCGCGGAGATGGCCGGGGATCGACGCCAGGCCGGTCGCCGTCCCGCGGATGATCGGCAGCAGGCTGTAGAGGAACAGCGCCAGCGCTGCCGGCCGCCAGCCGAGGCCGAGCAGCGGCACCATGAACACCAGCACCGCCATCGAGGGGATCGTCTGGATGATGCCGGCCGCGCCGAGGATCCAGCGCCCCGCGGCAGGATGCCGATCGGCGAGGATTCCCGCCGGCACGCCGACGACGACCGCCGCCGCCAGCGACACGAAGACCAGGAGGAGGTGCTGGCCGGTGGCGCGGAGGATGTCGTGGACGAGCCGGCGGAAGCCGTCGGCAGCGACCGGCGCGACGTCCCAGCCGACGCGCTCGCGGAGGAACGCCGTCGCCACCTCCGCCTCCCCCTGCTTGTCGACGCGCACGGCGGTGTTCATCCCCGCCATCGTCGGGCCGTCGATCGTCCCGGCCAGCTCGGCCAGCGCCGCGGCCACGGCCGGCGCCCGCTCGTGCAGGTCGGCCCGGGTGAGGATCAGCGCCCGGTACTCACGGAAGGCGCGGCGGTCGTCCTCGAGCAGCACCAGGTCGTGGAGGCGCGGTTCGGGATCGGTGGCGTAGAGGTCGGTGACCTGGATCGATCCGGCGTCGATGCCTTTGTAGGCCAGGGCATGGTCGACGACGCGCGGCGTCTGCCGCAGGCCGTAGGCGGCGCGGACGGCGGGCCAGCCGTCGGCGCGGCGGACGAACTCGTCGCTGAAGGCGAACTCGAGCGCCGCGATCGCCGGCTCGCCGGCACGGGCCACCAGATCGCCGATCGTGCGGATCCCGAGCCGCTCGGCGAGCTCGCGCTTCATCGCCAGGCCGTAGGTGTTGTCGAACCCCAGTTCGGGGCCGGCGACGATCCCGCGCGCGGCCAGCGCCTCCGCCAGCCGCTCGGGCGCCGCGGCCGCGGCGTCGCGGAGGATCTCGGCGGACAGCGTCCCGGTGTATTCGACGTAGCAGTCGATCTCGCCGCGCTCGAGCGCCTGAAAGACGATCTGCGTCCCCCCCAGCGCCTTACGGTGAACCGGTTCGCCGCCGGCGTGGCGCACGGTGGCGGCGAGGATCTCCCCGAGGATGATCCCCTCGGTGAACCCCTTCGACCCGATCACGACGCGCTCCGCCGCGCCGGCCCGACCGGCCAGGCAGGCCGCGGCCACCAGCCCCCAGATCGTCGCCCGGCGCGTCATCGGTGATCTCCTGCGGTCATGCCCGGGAGCCGGTGGGCGAGGATGAAACGGCGCACCGACTCGTCGGCGGGGGAGTGGATCAGGGCGTCGAGCGTGCCGCGCTGGACGATCGTGCCACCGCCGAGGAGGACGATCTCGTCGCCGAAGAAGCCGGCCTCACCCATGTCGTGGGTGACGAGGACGACGGTCTTGGCGAGCTCGCGGAAGATCCGCCGCAGGTCCTCCTGGAGGTCGTACCGGACCAGCGGGTCGAGGGCCCCGAGTGGCTCGTCGAGGAGGACCACCGGCGGGTCGAGCGCCAAGGCCCGCATGATCCCGAGGCGCTGCCGCTGGCCGCCGGAAAGCGCCCCCGGCGGGCGGTCGAGAGCCGCCTGCGGCAGGCGCACCAGATCGGCCAGCTCGTCGACGCGGCGCCGGATCCAGTCGGGGTCGCGCCCCCGGCGCCGCGCCAGCAGCGTGACATTGTCGCGGCCGCTGAGGTGGGGAAACAGGCCGCCGTCCTGGATCACGTAGCCGATCCGGCGCCGCAGCTCGAGGGCGGTGGCCGCGGTCATCGGCTCACCGTCGATCGTGACGCCGCCGCTGTCGGGGGTGATCAGGCCGACGATGATCCGTAGCAGCGTGCTCTTGCCGCAGCCGCTCGGGCCGATCAGCACGGTCGTCCGCCCGCGCGGCACATCGAGGTTCGTCGGTGCCAACACCCGCTGGCCGGCGAAGCTCTTCGAGACGTTGCTGACGGCGATCATCCGGCGCTCTCCGATGGCGGGGGGACTGCCTTCCCGGGGACAGGGCGGTGCGGCCGCGACAATGTCACGCTGCGGCAAGTACCGCGGATCGACGTCGGTCGGGAGGGGAGGGGTGCCCGGTTCGCTCCGGACCTGGAAATAGCCCCATAGTTCGGCGGCGTCGTCTGCCGTGCCTTGCGGCTGCGCCCGGCGCACGCGCGCCCGCCAGGCGACGGGGCAGGGGCGGTCGAAGCGCCCGAGGGGCACCAGGCCGTCGGAGAGCGCCGTGGCGGGGACCGCGACGCTCGTCCACGGTCCGCGCAGCGACGTCTGGAACTCGACCACCGGTAACGTCACGGCGACGCCTTCGGGAAACCCGAGGCGGAGGGCCACCGCCTGGCCGGGCCGGGGCACGGCCGGCTCGGGAGCCGCTGTGAACCCGGAGAACAGCGCGTGGGCGGCGGCATCGAAGCCTGCCACCTGGCGCCAGCCGAGGGTGCGCTTCTGGGCGTCGTCGACCCACGATTGGCCGAGCGTGACGCGGTACTGCCCCTGGCTCATCACGTCGGCGGTGGGCTGCTGTGGATGGGGCAGGCCGATCGCGTGGCCGACCCCCTCGTGGTAGACGACGCAGTCACTCCCGCGGTAGGGCACGCGCCAGCCGTCGGCACTCACCAGCCCCCAGCCGTTGCCGGCCTCGGCGAGGTAGGTGGCTCGGGCTCCCCCCGACGCCGCACCGGGGACGTGGATCCCGTCGGGGTACAGGGCCCCCTCGAACTCCCACCCTGTTCCGCGCGGGGAGAGGCGGTGGAAATCGTCGAGCGGCCGCCAGTTGATGTCGCTGAGGACGACGAGGACGGGAAACGCCGCCCTCGTCTCGCGCGCGAACGAAAGCCGCTCGTCGGCCTCGCGGAGGGTCCGGAAGAAGATCGCGTCGGCATCCCCTTCCCGCAGGGCCGCCGTCGGGAGCCGCGACACCAGCGCCGCCTCCTCGACGCGGGCCACCAGTTCGGAGCGCCCCTGGAACTCGCGCGCGTGGAACGCCTCGATCCGCCGCGCGAACCACTCGGCGCGCTCCCGCCAGTCGGGGAGCACTTCTCGGTCGGCGGGCACGAAATGAACGACAGTCGCCTCGATCCGCGCGATCGGGTGGCGGCCGTCCCACGTCGTCAGCGACGGCGCGGGTTCGGCGGCGACCAGCGCCAGGCTGCACAGCGCGGCGCCGGCGAACGCCGCGGCCCGAACCGATCGTGCCGCCGGGCGGCTCATCGGTCGCTGGCCGTCGCGGGAGGCACCGTCTGCCGACCGCCTTGAGGCTGGCGCTGGCGTTGCTGCTGGCGCTGCCGCTGGCGCGCGGGGTTGCCGCGGCCCCAGCGCGGCTCCTGAAGGGTCGCGTTCCACGTTTTCCAGGCCTCCTCGAGGCGCTGCCGCGCCTGCGGCTCGGCGGTGCTCTTGTCGGTCTGCTCGCCGAGGTCGGCGGCCAGGTCGACGAGCATCGGCCCGGTGCCGCCGGTCGCGTCGACGAGTTTCCAGTTCCCCATCCGGATCGCGCGCTGCTGTCCGAAGCGCCAGTACAGCGCGTCGTGCGGGGCGCCGCCGCGGTCGCCGGTGAGGAACGGGCGCAGGTCGACGCCGTCGAGCCCGTCGGGGCGGGCGATGCCGGCGGCGGCCAGTGCCGTCGGGGCGATGTCGAGTTGGATCACAGGCTCGTCGTAGGTCTTCCCGGCCGGCAGGGTGCCTGGCCAGGAGACGACGAACGGCACGCGCACGCCCCCCTCCCAGGTGGTCGCCTTGTGGCCGCGGAGGGTGCCGTTGCTCGACACGTTGACCGGCGGGCCGCCGTTGTCGCTGATGAAGAACACCACCGTGTCGCCGGTCAGCTTTCGCTCGGCGAGCGCCGCCGTGACCTTCCCGACCGCGTCGTCCATCGCCGCGAGCATCGCCGCGTAGGTCCGCCGGCGCGGCGGCGTGACGCCGGCGAAGCGCGCTTCCGAGCCGGCGCGCGCCTCCATCGGTGTGTGGACCGCGTTGAACGTGAGCATGAGGAAGAACGGCGCTGCCGCATGGCGGTCGATGAACGCCACCGCCTCGCGCGCGAAGGCGTCGGTGAGATACTCGTTCTCGGCCACCGGCTCGCGGCCGCGGCGGATCGCGTTGGGCCCCTTGTCGCCGTCGGGAAACGGCCCGTAGCCGTGGGCGCCGCCGAGGAACCCGAAGAACTCGGCGAACCCGCGCGACTGCGGCTGATGGTTCGGCCCGTTGCCCAGATGCCACTTGCCCACCAGACCGGTGGCGTAGCCCGCCTTGCCGAGCCGGTCGGCGAGCGTCGTTTCGGTGAGGGGCAGGCCGATCTCGAGCGTGTCGGGGCCAGGCGGGCCGGGATTGAATTCGTGGCCGAAGCGCTGCTGATAGCGGCCGGTGAGTAGCCCGGCGCGCGTCGGGCTGCAGTAGGGGCCGGAGACGTACCCCGACGTGCAGCGCACACCCGTGGCAGCCAGGGCGTCGAGGTGCGGGGTGGGGACGTCGCGCCCCCCTTGGAAGCCGAGGTCGGCGTAGCCGAGATCGTCGGCGACGATGACGACGATATTGGGCCGCCGCGGCACGTCGGCACCCCGCGCGGCACCGGCGGTGAAGGGGGTAACGAGGCACAGAACAGTGGTCAGGACATGGAGTACACGGTGCATCGAATCCCCCGGAACTGAACAGCGTCGCGGCCCCCCCGGCCGCAGGACCCGGGATTGTCGGCCGTACCGCCGAAGCCGGTCAATCGGGGCTGGCCCGATGGGACCGGTCGCCGACAAACCGGCGCACCCGCGGCCCCACTACCCCCAGTCCACGGGACCCGCGTAGCCCCTCCGCCGTCGCCCTCGCATCGGCCCGTCGCCATGTCGTGCGGGTCGATGCGAGGGCAAAGGCGCGAGGGGCGCCCCCCTCTGCAGAGCCCGAGCAGAGGCTCGCGCACGATCGCCCTGGCACCACTCCCGCCAATCGGCCCGGAATCCCGAGCCGATCCATCGGCGGGATCGAGCCGTATACTCACGCAAGGCAAGTTCTATTCGCACGGAGACTGCACCGATGAGACGCCCCAGCCGCCGCGATCGGCGTCGCCCCTGCCCGCTCGGCCCCGGCGAGACGCTCGAGCCACGGCTCGCCCTGGCCGTCGTGGTCGTCAGTCCGCTGCCCGATCTCACCGTGCCCGCGGCCGCGACGTCGCAGACGATTTCGCTCTCCGGCCGGTTCGACGACACGGCCGTGACCGGGACGCTGGTGCGGTTCACGACCAATTCCCCCGCCCCTGACGACCGGATCTTCGTCGAACTGTTCGACCAACCGGGGGCGGGGCGCACGCGGACCACGCCGCAGACGGTCGCCAACTTCCTCGCCTATGCCGACGAGGGGCGCTACGCCAACACGATCATCCACCGGCGTGTGACCGGGTTCGTCACCCAGGGAGGTGGATTCAGCGCCCCGACGGCCCCCTACGGCGGCCCGGGGGGTGCGCCGACGGTGATCGCGACGAAGCCGCCGGTCGTCAACGAGCCGGGCAATACCAACATCCGCGGCACGATCGCGATGGCCAAGCTGGGCAACAATCCCGACAGCGCCACCAACCAGTGGTTCTTCAACCTCGCCGACAACTCCTCCAACCTCGACAACCAAAACGGCGGCTTCACCGCCTTCGGCCGCGTCCTCGGCAACGGCATGGCGGCCGTCGACTCGCTGGCGGCCGTCCCCACCTACAACGCCTCCGGCTACTACGGCTCCTACGGTGCGGCCGTCTATCCCAACGGCGAAAATGGCGCCTTCACCGACCTACCGATCCGCGACGTCCCCATCCCGATCCCCAATCCGCTCGTGGTCCAGCCGGCGCAGTTCGTGTCGTTCCCGTCGGTCAGCCGGGTCGGCGAACTGGTGTACACGGTTTCGAGCAGTAATCCGGCCCTGGTGGCGGCGAGCATCGGCGACGGCGTCCTGCGGCTCGATCATGCCGTGAGTCAGTCGGGCACGGCGGTGATCACCGTCCGCGCCGCATCGGCCCTCGACCCGACCGACTTCAAGGAAGACCAGTTCACGGTCGTCCGCCAACCGGCGATGGCTGGCGGCCTCGTCGGCCGGTCCGGGAACGAGCTGTGGGTCAGCCGGCGCACCAACGGCGTCGCGACGACGACCCTCCTCGCCACGCTCGCCAGCGCCACGGTGACCGCCACGCTCACCGGCGACTTCAACGCCGACGGCCGTGACGACACGGCGCTGCGCAGCGGCAGCGGCCAGTGGCAGGTGATCCTCACGCCGGCCAGCGGCACGGCGACGCCGCAGGTCTGGTCGACCTGGCCGATGAGCATCAACTGGACCGACTATGTTGCGGGCGATTTCAACGGTGACGGCCGCACCGACATCGCCGCCCGCAATCCGACCAACGGCAACTGGCGGATCGGCGTCAGCACCGGCGGATCGTTTTCCGACGCCGCCTTCTGGAACTGGCCGGCAAACGTCGCCTGGACCAACGTCATGACCGGCGACTTCACCGGCGACGGCCGCACCGATCTCCTCGGCCGCGACCCGCTGACCGGCCAGTGGCGCCTGTCGCGGTTCAACGGCTCGATCTACGTCAGTAGCACGGTCGCCACCTGGACCAACGCCGTCAGTTGGTCGAACTTCGTCACCGGCGACTTCAACGGCGACAAGCGCCTCGACTTCGCCGGCCGCAATCCCGTCACCGGCAACTGGCGGCTGGCGCTGTCCACGGGCGTCGGGTTCAGCGACCTCTACCAGTGGAACTGGTCACCGGCGGTGACCTGGATCAACGTCATGACCGGCGACTTCAATGGCGACGGCCGGACCGACATCGCCGGCCGCGATGCGCTGACCGGCACGTGGCGGGTGTCGCGGATCAGTAATGCCGTCGCGGTCAGCGGCGCGTATGGCACCTGGGGGGCGAGCATTCCCTACGACTTCTTCGTCGTCGGGGACTTCAACGGCGATGGCCGGGCCGACATCAGCGCCCGCAACCGCAACACCGGCACCTGGCGTGTCGCCCTCGGCGGGGTGAGCACTTTCACCGACACCGCCTACTTCAACTGGTCGACGCTCAAGACCTGGTCGTGGGGAGCGGCGGCACGGACCTGAGCGAGCGGCGTGCCCGCGACCCCGTCACTCGGCCATCAGCTTCCGTCGTGCCTCCTCGATCGCCTGCTTCTTGTCGGCCGTGACCTCCGGCCAGGCGAGGCCGAGCCGGCCGATGGTGCCGGCGAGCACCGCCGCCACGACCGCACGGCTGACCCACTTGCGATCGGCGGGCACGACGTACCACGGCGCGTGCTCGGTACTCGTCGCGGCGAGCAGCGCCTCGTAGGCGGCCATGTAGTCGTCCCAGTGGCCGCGCTCGGCGACGTCGGACGCCGAGAATTTCCAGTGCTTGGCCGGCTCGTCGATCCGCGCCAGGAAGCGCTTCCGCTGCTCCTCCCGCGAGACGTTGAGGAAAAACTTCAGGACCACCGTGCCGTTGCGGGTGAGATGGCGCTCGAAGGCGTTGATGTCGTCGAACCGCCCCTCCCAGGTCTTCTTCTTCGCCTCGACGCCGGGGATTCGCTGGGCGGCGAGCAACCCGGGATGGACTCGGACGATCAGGACCTCCTCGTAGTAGGAGCGGTTGAAGATCCCGATCCGGCCCCGTTCCGGCAGCCGCTTCATGCAGCGCCACAGGAAGGTGTGGTCGAGCTCCTCGGCCGACGGGTGCTTGAAGCTCGTCACCTCGACCCCCTGCGGATTGATGCCGGACATGACGTGCTTGATGACGCCGTCCTTCCCGGCGGCGTCCATCGCCTGGAAGATCGCCAGCACGCTCCAGGTGTCGGCCGCCCAGAGGAGCTCCTGCATCCGTGCCAGTTCCTCGACGTCGGCCGCGAGGAGCTGTTCGGCCTTCTCGCGCCGCTTCTTCTCCGGCTCCTTCGGGTCGCCGGCCCAGGCCGGATCGTGGTCGGCGAGGCCGAACTTCCTCCCGGGGCGGACGCGGAACAGGTCGTCGATGCGCTCGAGGTCGACGGGCATGGCATCGATCCTCCGGAGGGCGTGCCGACGGGCGCTCAACGCCCGCCCGTGATCCGTCACGGCGCCTGGACGTCGTGCCCGTCGCGTAGGTGGCATTCGACAACATACCTGAACGCGAGCCAGCGGAGGGGCGGCAGCGACGTCAACCCGTCTGCGACCCGCCACAGCCATTCGGTTCGCGCATCGACGAAGCTGATCACGGTGTTGTCGTAGCCGATCAGGGTATCGAACGCGGCCTCGAGCCGCCGTGGGATCGTGAATTGGTTCCGCGCGAACAACCGCCATTCGGAACGACGGCGGGCGTGGTACCAGGCAATCGACGGATTGAGGAGGTTCGGTTCCACGGCCACGTACCGACCCCCGGGCTTGAGCACGCGGCGGATCTCGGCGAGGGTCCCTTCGAGGTTGCCGACGTGATGGAGGAAGTCCCACGAGTTGACGGCGTCGAACGATCGATCGGCGAACGGGAGCCGGGTGGCGCTGCCGACATGTACCCGGCAGTTGGCGAGCCCCCGCGTGGCGAGGTTCGCCTCGGCCCGGCGGATCATCGCCGCCGAGCCATCGATCCCCTCGAGCCGGTCGGCGTGGCGGCAGAGGATCGGGAAGTACAGGGCCGTCCCGCAGCCGACGTCGAGCATCGAGCCGACGCGCAGGGGATACAACCGCGCGAAGGCCCGCTCGAACATCCGGGCGACGATCGGCCGGTTTTCGAGGAGATCGTCGTCGAACCGCTCGCGGTACAGTCGCGAGCGGTGCCCGACGATACCGTCGTAGTGCCGGCGGGTGGCTTCGTCGTCGAGCAGCATCCGAGTGCCTCGTCGGCGCCAACGCACCGGCCACCCGCCGGCACCCGGCTCACAGGCCAGCTGATTGCGCGGGGTGTCCGGTCAAGCCGCCGACAGGGCGGCGGGGCGTTCGACGTCCACCGTGCCCGCCGCGCCGGCGGCTGGCCGGCCGCGGTGGGCCAGTACACCGGATTCGTCGAACGTGGCCGACTCCTGGTAGCCGTCGCTATCGGAGTTGACGGCCCACAGGTCGTGGTTCCGGTCGAGAAGCACGTTCTCGGCGGCCAACAGTCCCATCAGGATGCTGTGGTCCTGATTGTTGTACTTGAACGACCCGTAGCGTCCGATCACCGTCAGGCCGTGGATCCCGCGGAGGAAGTGAGCGATCGTCTCCACGTGCCGGCGGTAGCCGATTTCGTACACCGGATATGACCTGGGGAGGTGGACGACGTGCCCGTCGCTGACCGGGTGGTCGCGGAGCAGGCCGACCGTGCGCATCTCCGCGGCCGCCAACCGCTGCAAGTCGGCATCGCTGGCAGACCAGACGGGGTCGGTGGAAGTACACCAGTATTCGCAGCACACGACGGTGTCGGACGGGGACTGACCGCCGGGCGGGCCCCAATTGTTGAAGTTCGTCACCCGACCGACGCCGACGGCGGGGTCGTGGACGTACACCCACTGGTCCGGAAACAGATGCGGCGTCCCCACCCGCAGGTAGACCAGGATCGTGTTCCGGAAGGAGAGTTGGTGAGCGGCGGCGACCACCGCGGGAGGAGTGGATGCGAGACCATGGACAAGGTGCGTCAGGGGCATCGTCGAGACGACCCGATCGTACTTTTCGACACGGCCGTGTTCGAGTCGCAATCCGGTGACCGCGCCGGAGGTGGTGAGGATCTCGGTCACGGTCTCACGGCACAACACGCGTCCTCCGTCCGCGACGATCCTTGCGGCGAGGCGTTCGTACACCATGCCGGTGCCGCCGCTCGGGTAGGCGAAGCAGTCGGCGAGAGTCCGGTGGCGGCGCAACCGACCGCCGGACAGGGCGTTGGCGACGACGTCGGCGAGCGAGAGCCGACGGATGCGCTGCACGGCGAAGTCGTGGCTCAGACGCGTGCAAGGAATCCCCCACAGTTTCTCGCTGTAGGTCTTGAAGAACATTTCGAACAATCGGCGCCCGAACCGACGCACGACCCAGTCCTCGAACGAATTCCCGGCGCCTCGGCGGGCTTGGCCGCCGACACGCGCTGCAGCGTAGCTGACGATCATGCGAAGGCATTCGCCGATGCCGAGGTGGCGGACGATGTCCAGCGGTCGCAGGGGATAGGCGAACAGCTTGCCGTCGAAGCGGATCCTGGTGAGCCGATTGATGACGTGCCAGTCGTCGCCGACGACCGTCCGCCAAAAACGATTGACCCGCGGATCGGCGCTGAAAAAGCGATGTGGCCCCAAATCGACGCGTCTGCCCCAGAGATCGATCGACCGCGACAATCCCCCGACCTGCGCGGCTGCCTCATAGACATCGACGGCGATGGCCGCGCGGGCCATCTGCCACGCGACGGTGAGCCCGGCCGGTCCGCTCCCGATCACGGCGACGCGGCGCGGTATCCGACCGGCGGAGCGGCCCCCGGCCGACGGCTCGGTAACGGGGCTCGCCTCCGTCCTGATTCCTCCCTGGATCATCCGTAGACTCCTCGTGCCGGCGTCAGGTAATTTCCGCGCGGGGATTGTCGGTATCCACCTCGCGGCGGCCGCGGGGAGCTGCCGTCGCCGGAAGTAAACCGTTCGCGATGTCGAGCACACATCCCCTTCGGATCCCGTCCTCGGCTACCGCGGCTATCGGCATCGCCCTGCTCGTGGCCGTGTGCTGGTTCATGTACGGCAGGACCCTGAATTACGAGTTGATCTTCGACGATCGCCCGTCGATCGAGTCCAACGAATCGATTCGTCGGCTCAGCCCTCTGTTCGGCACGGCCGCTTTGCCCGGCCCCCTGCGGCCGTCGCCAGGCACTCCTCTCGAGGTCCGACCAGCCGTCAACTTGACGTTTGCCCTCAACTACCATTTCGGAGGTACGGACCCCAGAGGCTACCGCTTGGTGAACCTCGCAGTCCATACCATTGCGGCGCTGGTTGCATGGGTGATCGTGGCAGCGACGGTGACTTCTCCGCCGTTCGCCGGCCGGTTCAGTGGGCGCGCGGGGGCGACGGGATTCGCCGCCGCCCTGGTGTGGATGGCCCACCCGGTCCACGAGGAAACGATCGTCTATCTGACCCAGCGGACCGACCTGCAGATGGGGCTGTCCTATCTCCTCACGCTCTGGGCGGCAATCGCGTACTGGCGCTGCCGCGGATGGCAGTCGCGGCTCGCGCTGGCGGCCGTCGCGGCTGTCACGAGCGTTACTGGCATGCTCTCCAAGGAGATGATGGCCTCGGTTCCGGCCGTCTTGGCGCTGTACGAGTGGACATTCCTCGGCGGTGCGCCGCTCGCGATCCTACGCCGCTCCTGGCCGCTGTACCTCGGGGTGCTCGCCAGCCTGCTCCCGCTCGGCGTGCTCTACGCGCGTGGCGCGGGGACTCCCCTCGCCGGATTCAACAACACGATCTCCGCACACGACTACTGGCTGACGCAGAGCGGGTCGTTTTTCGTTTACTGGCGGCTCCTGTTCTGGCCGATGCCGCTTCTGCTGCACTACCAAGTGCCGACGCTGCATTCGCTCGGCGCGGCCTGGCCCGCCGTAGTCGGCCTTTCTGCCTACGTCGCGGTCACCGCCGTTGCCGTGTGGTATCGGCGTCCGCTGGGGTTCTCGCTGGCGTCGTTCTTTCTTGTCCTGTCACCGACCTTGATCGTGCCCTTGCCCCACGAGGAGATCGCCGAGAGGCGGATGTACGTGGCCTCCCTGGTCGTCCTCCCTTTCCTGACGATCTCGGTCATGGAAGCGACCCGGGTGCTGGCAACGCGCGTCCTCGGAACGCGGACGGCCGGTCGCGTTCGGCTGGCGGTAGCGGGATCGTGGCTACCGACCGTCGCCGTGACGGCGTTGTCGGTGGGCGTGGTGGTCGCGACCGTGCCACGCTTGGCGACGAGGTCCGGGCTGTGGGACCACGTTCTCGCCCACCAGCCCGACAACGCCCTGGCCCTTGCATTCGCCGGCTGGCAGGACTACGAGGATGGCGCCGTCGACGCGGGCATCGACAAGGTCACGCGGGCGTGGCGGATGAGCCCCGGAACTCGGTTCCTGGCGAATGTCGTGATCGCGGTGCTCGATCGGACGCAGCGCTATCCGCAGATGCTCTCGGTATGCCGCACGCACCACCGTAACCATCCCCGCCTGCCGGCGGCGGTCCAAGCGCTGGCAGTGGCCCTGGAAAAGAACGGACGGGTTCTCGAGGCGATCGACACGTATCGCGAGGTCATCCGGCTCAAGCCCGATGCCTGGGACGCCCACAGCGCTTTGGCGACCCTGCTCGCCGAAAACGGCGCGATCGGCGAGTCGATCGAACACTTCGCAATCGCCACCGACCTTCACCCCGACTTCATGAACTGCATGAACCTGTTCTCGCTGTATCGGGACACGAACCACGTCGAGGCGGCGCTCGCGATCGCCCCGCGGTTGGTGGAGGCGGCGCGCCGAGAACTACCGGCCGACGAGGCGGAGCCGATTCTCCGCGACATCGCGCGGTACGATGCGCGTCGTCAGCAGATGGATGACGACGATCTGCCGTCGTCGGGCGGCACTCCCGAACGCCACGGGGACCGTGGTCGCAAGGAACGCTGACAGAACACGACCGCGCTTGTGATCACTGTCGGCCGGCATCGTGCGGCGGTGGACAGGCGATCGGGGTGGCCGTCGCGGCCCGCCGGTCTGGATCGACGGCGGTGAATCGTACCGACACGATCCACGGTGCGGCCCCTGCCGTCCAGTGACCGTAGGTTGTCGCGACGATCGCGTCGTCGGAGAGCCGCTCGAGCGACGATTGGTCTCCAGGGTCCAGGTGACACGGCCGGTCACTCCACCCGCGTGAGCGCCTCCACCGTGAAGGGGCGACCTTGAGGCGACGGCCCGGATCTTGCACTCCATAATCGAGAGTTTTTTTGCAAGGCATGACAAGAGCCTGTAAGCCACTTCTTGACGAGTATCTTGCCGGTTTTCCCTGCGTCGCCGAGCGGCGCTGTCGGTACGGACTGGTGATCACCAACGACAGCGAACTGCGGCAGATCGACGAAGCGATTGTCGCCGTGCCGTTCTCACACCTCTGACCGGCAGCCGAGCCGGCACACTCCCCGGCACAGTCGGCGTCCGCCGGCGGCCTGCTGGAGCCGTCACGGCGGGAGACAGAGTCGCGTTTTCCTCGGAAAACAGCGGGAAACGCGGGATTTCAGTATCCCCGGCAGGGATCGAACCTGCAACCTTCAGCTCCGGAGGCTGCGGGCACGTAGCTCAAAGTGCTGACGCTGCTCGGCTTACGGCAAGCGACGCCGGCCGTTGCACCAGCCGTTGCACTGACGCTGACGATGACCTCGAACCCCTTGCCCGAGCGGTCGCGCTGGTAGCGACGATACCGATGCCCGACGCCGACCGTGCCGCGCTGATCGCTCGCGTGCTCCAGAAGCTGACCGCCACCAGTCAGCCGAGTAAGTCCCGCAGCACCGTGACCAAATGATGGCCGTGACCGCGGTGAAGGCCGCGCCGCCTGCTTTTCGTAGGTTCTTCCCGGCCGAAAGCCGTCCGATCGCCCGGGGCGAGCCGACGCGGTTTCAGACAGACGGGAACCATCACGCCCCCGCCGTCGCCCCGGCAACCGTCAGCGCCGCACCACCTTCTGCTCGACTGCTCGTGCCATGCAACCAGCCTGCCAGCATGGCAGCCCCAAA